>BNJT01000462.1_pt1 | contig 277188 bp, 281 predicted proteins | sample 8540491 | NCBI WGS metagenome assembly BNJT01 (sample SAMD00202455, study PRJDB9452) | human saliva metagenome | host: Homo sapiens | reverse complement strand
AATACTCCCTTAAATCTAGTGATGCATATCATACTTATTGGAGTTGGTGGGGTATTTCCTTAACTGTATAGTTATATATGTTGTTCGGGCGGGTCCCGAAAAACAGTCCGGCCCCATCGTATAGCGGCCTAGTACTCCGCCCTCTCACGGCGGCAACACCGGTTCAAATCCGGTTGGGGTCACACTAAGAAAAGAGAATTCCCCGGTTCAGGCGAACCGGGGAATTCTCTTTATTTTTATAAATGCCCAAGCGGGTCAGGGTTTTCTAAAAAGCACTTATATAACCTTTTCAGCAAAACCTAACCTACTCGCATCATAATGTGAATAACTAGAAACGGGGGAGCAGCCTACTTATTCTCCCCGCCCGTACTCGCAGACCCTTGCGCACTGGCAGAAGCACCCGCTGCGGCAGGAGCACGGTGCACCATACGCCACGTTCCCTCAAGATAATGAGCCGTCACCTGGCCCGAGACAGCCCCGCTCGGCACCTTAAAAACCTCAGGAAGCGGCTGCGAACGGTTCGTCGTCTTCGTATACACCGCAGACTCCCGATTAACCTTCATTGTTGTCTTCCAGGTATAAAATCCATTCTTTTCATCCTTCGTTGGGTGATCTGTATCCAAAGACATCGTCAACGGGTTCTGCACGCCAGTCACCCAGCCGGTCTCTGAAGCGTACATATCCTGCATGAAATCGGCAATAGTTGTGTAATCGCCCGTATGATCAATATTCGTGAAATAGTTACCGTCACCCGTCAAAAGCATATAATTCAGAGTCGCGAGCCAATAGGTTACAAAGGCATGTAGGCCCTCAACCGAATCTTCACGCAGTTTCGCGGGTTCCACCGGAACAGGCACATGCTGCGCCGGATGCTCCTGCGTGCCAGGCTCAAATTCACCAGACGATCTGTAGTTCTCCAACTTCAACTCGCCCTTAAAACTAGGACCAGAAGGGGTAGCAGATGCAGAGGCGGGGGCAGTCGAATGTGATGGCGATGTAGCCTTGGCAGATGCACTAGCACTTGTTGCCGCATCCTTATTCTGCGACGAGCACGCGGTAAGAGTAGCTGTAAAACCAGCACCTACAACAGTGAAAGCGCCACGACGCGACATTGAGCTCATGAGAAACCTTCCCATCAAAAAACGTTTTCGCCTGCGCGAAAAACTTCACAAGAATAGAACGTAAAAATATATACGTTCTCTATAAAATCTACCGATAAAACCCTAGCACACCTAAAATGTGTGGAGATCTCTAAGGAACCTTAGCGCCACCGGGCGAAGCCTGCGAGCCGTCGTCCTTGAGCATGCGCCATGCCCCATTCTCATATTGAGTGATCACCGAGACCCTAGACCCAGACTGCATCAGGTCATTAAGGGGGTAAGTCTCCTGAGTCTGCGAATTATAGATTTCAGTACCTTCACCAAACTCAACGGTAGCAATCCACATATACGATGCTCACTCCGTGGATTCTTCACCGGTTTTGCAGAGTTGAGTGAAATTTTCATAGGATGCTGTTCCCCAAGAACCCAGACTACACCGCTGTCGTACAAGGCTTTATAAAGATCAATAATTTCGGTGTAATCGTCAGCCGGATCAGCTTTACGTAACAGAGCACCGTCACCCGTTAAGTAAAGATAATTTTGTGCCTCAACCCAGAAGGCAATGAACGAATACATGCCGTCCACAGACTCTTCATGCATATTTTCTGGTTCCACAGGAGCCGGTACGTTCTCTGCCTTATGCGCGCGGGTGCCCGGTTTGAACTCACCTTTAGAATCGTATTTCTCTAGTTTTACAGGTCCTTGATAGTTCTTCCCAGAACTTTGCAGACCATCCGATGCTGATGGGGAAGACCCCGCCGCCGAGGCTGCGCTCTCAGCAGATGCGGTACTGCCGGGCGATGGAGAAGCATCATTACCTGCCGGCTGAACCTTTGGCGCACAGGCAGTAACCGTTGCCGCTGCGAGACCCGTACCAGTCAAATACACAGCTTGGCGACGTGAAACTAGAGTCATGATGCCCTTTCAAATCTGTACTAATTCCATCATAACGTCATCCTGCACGTGAAACATGGAAAATTTCCATTTCTCAAGGATAGATTTACGGGGGTTCAAACTCTCAGTGGGGATAATAATGGTCTGATCTGTATTTAGTCTTTCAAAAGATGAGCATATTGTTTGCGTACTTTCGCTACCTTAGGCCCAACTACTACGGAACAGTACCCCTGATATGGGTTCTTCGCGTAGTAATCCTGGTGGTACCCTTCTGCCTCCCAAAACTCAGTCAGCGGTTTAATCTCGGTGACAACTGGGGCGTCGAAGAATGACTGAGCTCGCTCTTTCGCAGCCTCAAATGCAGCCTTCTGTTCGTCAGAGGAATACAGCAGCACGGAACGGTACTGCGAGCCGCGGTCGGCACCCTGCTGATCCCAGCTTGCCGCATCGTGTGCGGAGAAGAAAATATCCAAAATCGCGTCTTCACCTATAATCGATTCATCAAAATCAACCCGAACAACCTCGTGATGCCCCGTCGTTCCCGAGCATACAGACCGATAATCGGGGTTTTGGGTGTGCCCGCCCGCATACCCGCATACGCTTGCTTTCACACCCTGGAACTGCCGAAAAACAGCGTCAATACACCAAAAACAACCGCCGCCAACAACAAAGCTTTTCATAAGACCTCTCCCACGAATAGATGTACATTTCTTTACAGCATAGCTGTATCAACTATTATTCCCCGTCCTACCCGATGTCTGCTACGGGACGTGTAATAGCTCGTCTTTCTGCTGCTAGATGCCACAATAGAATCATGACAACACCTACGCTATCCCACATTGTTGATACTTTTCATGGCCTGTATCCGCCGCACCTTGCCGCTAGTTGGGATTCTTCCGGGCTAGTTTGTGGGCGTTTACAGGCACCCGTCGAACATGTGCATTTTGCGGTTGATGCCATATCAGCAACTGCCCAAGAAGCCGTAAATCTTGGGGCTGGTCTTCTTATTACTCACCACCCGCTTCTTTTGCGTGGTACCAGCTTCATACCCGACTCCGATTACAAAGGCAACGTGCTCCATACCCTCATTGAAGGTGGATGTGGCCTGCTCGGTGCGCACACCAATGCTGATGCCGCCGTCGCCGGTGTCAACGAGGCTCTCTGTGAAGCGCTTAATCTGCAAGGATACGAACCGCTGACTGATCAGCAGCAACAGGAACTTGTGGGCGAGGAATATAGCGTTGGAACAGGCCGTGTAGGTGTTCTTGCCCGCCCTCTTACATTGCAGGAACTCTCTGAAGAACTAGCTGCTGCCCTTCCTGCAACAGCGGGTGGGCTGCGCGTTGCGGGATCCCCACAAAAACTTATTCGTCGTGTTGCCCTCTGCGGAGGTGCCGGTGACTCTTTGTTTGAAGCCGTGCGGGCGTCTGAAGCAGATGTCTATATCACCGCAGATTTACGGCATCACCCTGCCAGCGAGTTCCGTGAACAAGAACTTGTGCGAGGTACTGATACTGCGCTTATTGACTGCTCGCATGCTGCAAGTGAATCTTTATGGTTGAACCGTGCCGCAGAACGTCTGCAAGAAACCCTAGCGGACCAAGGATACAGTATTGAGATTTCGGTATCCTCACTAAATACCGACCCCTGGGATTTTCATGTAGATACCGGACCAATCGCTGGTTCAGCAAGCACACCTCGCTAAAAATATTCAGAGCAGCTCGACGGGACTTCTAAAATAAATGTGAGAAAAATTTATATTTTGTAGCATTACTATTTTTCCTGAATAGTATTTTGGTGATAATGCAACGGTTATCAATAAGATATAAGTATGGCGTGCCCCTTATTGTATTAGGAGCACGCCATATTTCTATAAAATCCGATTGTTAATGTTTCATATGTGCATAACGATAAATAAACGCCGCCATTGCTTCACGTGAAATAGGCTCATAGGGATGGAAAGAACCATCCGACCACCCGGTCGTAATACCTGTGCTGCGAAGCCAGACAATCTCTTTATAGAAAGGCTCGTCTGGGCTCAAATCCCAAAAAGGAGAAACCTCAGGTGCCTCAAACTGAGGGTTGCCCGCAAAGCGGTAGAAGAACGCCGCCATAGCGTTACGATCTACCAGGTCATGCGGGCGGAAAGTTCCATCAGACCAGCCGGTGGTAAGACCCTGCTGATGGAACCACACCATTTCCTTATACCACATATCGTTAGGAGAAACGTCTGTGAAAGGCGACTTTTCAGGAAGATCAACCTGTGGTGAGCCTGCCAGGCGGTAGAAATAAACTGCTATGCCCGAACGCTCAATATAATCTTTCGGGTGGTATGTGCTATCGGGGTAACCAATCGTGATTTTACGGTTAAAAAGCCAAGTAATCTCATTATAAAAAGCAGAAGATTCAGGAACGTCAATAAAACGTTTCTGGGGCGAAACGGTCTGCGGAGTTGCGTTACCTTCCACCTGATTTAGGGTCGAGAGATCTTCCTGTGCAATAACGGCAGGCTGCCCCTGAGAATCGGTGGTTTGGGGTTGCTGAGTCTCTGCAAAGACGGGGGTGCTAGGCGCAAGAGTAGCGCCAACTAGGGTAAGCGAGCATATAGTTGTGGGAGCTTTACGAAGTTTAAAAGTGAAAGACATACAATAATCCATCATGGCTAGTGCGATATGACTCCCTACAATGTACCAGGGATGTCATATATGGTAAAGGATCTTCGAAGATATTTATAAAACTGTTATAAACCTTGTGGGAAAATTTTCTAGACACATTCTTAGAAAATGTGCCGGGTATGCAGAATCTATTTCCTCCACACTTCGAAATTAAGAACAACAGTTCTTTCTCAGGGTGTTGATAGCGGGAGAATTCTCGTAGATACCAGAAGAGTACACACTATATTCACACCTGAAAAATCTATTCACGGATAAGAAGGGTCAGTGTTCCTGCTTTCTTAGGTGTCGGTAAGGTACATTCAAGGTCCCAATCGCGGTCAAGCGCCTCTAAGAGTTCTGAAATGCCCGCTGTGCCTTCAAAAGGTCGCTCAGCAAGGGCATGAGTGATCACGTAACGCGCTAACTTTCCGCGATAATGCTTTGCCATATGTGAGACAACCTTGCGTGAACCATCTTCTGCAACGCGTTCAACACGAACCGCTAATGTCTGGGCTGACGGCGATACCCACGATTTTGCGTAAGCGCTGGAGCGGCAGTCAAGAATGAGCTGCCCCTGCGCGTATGCGGTCAAAGCATTCCCCAAAACTCCGCGCCAATATGTAGCCAGAGTACCTATAGTGCCAAGCTTGGTTCCCATAGACAGCCGATACGCAGGAATATGATCCTCAAGTTGCACCACACCCCATAAAGCAGATGAAATAAGAACGGACTTCTGAGCCAACTCCCGTTCATCGGGGGAGAAACTGGCGTAATCCAGCGCCTCAAAGAGTACGCCCGTATAGACTTTAGCCGCCGGATGAGCAGGTTCCTCCACTAACCGCGTGTTTCGTTCAATCTCCGCCGTGAGTGATGCACCCACCCCGAGGACATCTAGAGCGTCTTCCTGAGCGGAAACTCGCATGAGTTCTTCCAGCACATCTTCACGTTCGGTTGTGAGCTCTGGAAACGATAACTCGGCAAGATTAACTGGTGCGTGTGTGCGAGGCGCAGGGGTCTTACCCTCAGAAGGAGGCAGAAGAATCAGCATGCTTCTTATTCTACCGGGCAGAAATAGAGCAGCGATAATAACTCCGCTAGAATAGAAGGCTGAAGCAGGGTGCCTGGGCAATCGCGAGATACCTCTTCTGAGGGGTATATCGAGGAAAGTCCGGGCTCCACAGCACAGCATGGTGGATAACATCCACTCGGGGTAACTCGCAGGCTAGTGCCACAGAAAGTAAACCGCCTCATCGAGGTAAGGGTGAAAGGGTGGTGTAAGAGACCACCAGTGGGCGCGGTGACGTGCCCAGCTAGGTAAACCCCATGCGGAGCAAGGCCAAACAGAACACGCCATGATAGGGTAGTGCGCCCGAGTCAGCGGCGCGTGTTCGGGTAGGCCGCTTGACGCTTATGGCAACATAAGCCCTAGATAGATGATTGCCTCAGGTACAGAGCTTTCATCGGTACCGATGACAGAACCCGGCTTATAGGGCACCCTGCTTCTCATGACGCTCGTATACAACATCGGTGCGCCTAATTCTGTGTATCAAGAATCAGGCGCACCGGTAGTGTGGATGATTTTATGTTTTTAATGTCCGAACGGGTCAGGATCTACACCGGGCATCCAACTATTACCCTCAACAGTCCAGCCTTCGCGTTTAACAACTTTCTTCATGCGAGAGGTCCATTTTTTATTAAGACGATTCACATATAGTTTTCCATCAAGGTGGTCGGTCTCATGCTGCATACAGCGGGCAAACCAGCCGGTTGCCTCAAACCTGAGCGGATTTCCTTCGACATCAAATCCATTGACAGTAACCCACTCAGCACGTTTGAGGGGAAAACCGTAGCCTGGGAACGAAAGACACCCTTCTTCTTCGTCATGGGGGTCGGGCTCTGCCGCGGACACCTTGCCGAGAGTCAGCCTGGGGTTAACGATGCACCCGCGGGGAGTAACACCATCTTCATTTTCCATCTGATAGGTAAAAACTCGTAAACCTACCCCGATTTGAGGAGCCGCAAGACCCACTCCGTGGGCTGCATCCATAGTTTCATACATATCGGTAACAAGAGCTTTGAACTCATCGTCAAAGGCCGTGACTGGAGCAGCCGGTCGGTGTAAAACGGGATTGCCATAAATAACAACAGGGCGAATAGCCACAGGTAAATCCTTCGTTCTCGAAATCACAAGGTAAAGAGTTATTGATAGAGTATATTGGCGTCTACTCAGCGAGTAGGTCAAATCCTATGTTATCGCGCAGAAGCTCGTTTGTACCCCCAAAATAGGCAGTAGCCGTGCCGCGAGGAACGCTTGGGCTACAGGATGCTCATTAATATAGCCGTAGCCGCCGAAAAGCTGCAGACACCGATCGGTAATTGTGCAGGCTTTTTCAGAGGCAAAGACCTTGGCTTTAGCGGCGTCCTCAGCGGTAAGCTCCCCAGCGTTAAAAGCCGCTATAGAGCGTGCCACGTAGAGTTCGGAAAGTTCGGTATTCATGAGAGCATTAGCTAGTTCAAAACGGGTATTCTGAAAATCTGCCACACGAGACCCAAAAACCTTACGTTCTTTTACATACTCTAGTGTGGCGTTGAGAGTAGTCCTGCTGATGACGGCGGACGCAGCGGCAATCGCTAAACGCGCTTGGGGCAGATGCTGTTTGATATAGGTCAAGCCTTGACCGGGCTCACCGATAAGGTTCTCAGCGGGAACACGTACATTCTCGAAGAATAGTTCGGCAGTGTCTGAGGCTCGAATACCTATCTTGTCGAGCTGTCGCCCCGGGGCGTAACCATCAGATTTTTCGACGAAAAAGAGGGAAAATGAATCCTCAGAAGCACGTTCAGAGGAACCATCAGTGCGGGCCAACACGAGGGCTGCATCCCCCGAAATACCGGATCCGATAAAAGTCTTCTGCCCGTTGAGAAGGTAAGAGTTCTCATCACGTACTGCGGATGTGCGGCATGCCCGCAGGTCGGATCCTGCACCTGGTTCTGTAAAAGCACATGAAGTTACAAGGTCACCGCTTACCATTTGGGGTAGCCAACGTTCCTTTTGCTCATGTGTACCGTATGCGAGTAAATAGGGGAGCACCAGATCCTGTTGAAGATGCACTGCGAGCGCAAACCCATATCCTCCAACGGCTGCGAGTTCTTGGGTTAGAACTAATTGATACTCGTAATCGGGCAGCTGGGCTCCGCCAAATTCTTCGGGGACCGCAAGTCCTAATACTCCTGCTTCTCCGGCGGCTTGCCATACTGAGCGAGGCATAATGTGTGCTTGTTCCCATTCGGGGTAGTGAGGGGTTATTTCGTGTGCTACGAATTCACGGACTGCTTCTCGGAACAGTTCATGGTCTTCAGAAAATGTCAGAGTTGATTGCACAGAAAATCCTCTTTCCTCAGGGGAATAAAACATATAAAGTCTAGTAGGTAAAGCTATAGGGTCGCTATGGGGATTACCATAACGACCCTAGTGACGGGGTGATCGACGGGGGTTGAACCCGCGACCTCCTGGACCACAACCAGGCGCTCTGCCAACTGAGCTACGACCACCATGTACATCATGCGGTTTCCCGCGTGATTGCAACGGATACTACTCTACATGAGTTCGATAACTTGTGACAAATCAATTCAAGGTGATACGCGGCACGCTATATGCGGTTTTTAGAAGTTGGGGTGTTGAATTCTAGAAGGGCGCCATTTCAGATATTTGATCGCTTTGTTTCTCATGCTCAAAACTATTTGTCGGTTCTGAAGATTGGTGAACAGTCTGGTGCGTATCTGTAGATGCTGAAACAGTGTTTTTGGGTTGTGAAAATTCCCGTTGAGCTGAAGATACTGTTCCTCGTGGTCCAGCTTCTTGAAGGGTACGGTTTGGGTATTGCTGTGTACTCGATGGTTGTGGGGGAGCGGCATGACCGTCCTGCGATACATCCTTATGAATCGGGTTTGTTGTGTCATCCTGAGTGTGGGATTGCGTGCCGCTGTGCTCTACAGCGCGTGAGAATGTGCTGGTGCCGAAGGTAAGGTCAAGACCGATACTGCTGGCATCAACTTCGACGGATGCACCTTGAGAACCGTCTTCGCGTTGCCACTGTTGTGTGCGAACGCGCCCGGTGAGGAGTACGGGACTTCCCACTGTGAGGGAGGCGGCAATATTTTGTGCCAGCTTGCGGTAGGCGCAGACAGTGTACCAGCTTGTTTGTCCCTCGCGCCAGGAGTTTGTTGCTGAGTCAAACCAGCGTGGCGTGCTTGCCAACCTAAAATTGACGACTGGAATTCCGGTCGGAAGTGTGCGTAGCTGTGGGGCGGTTGCGGTAAACCCGCGTAGGATAACGGTATCAGCCATGATAGAGCTCCCTGAGATGTTAGGCGGTGTGTTAATCAGATAATGTGCATCCCCTGTCAGAGTGGGGCGCGGTTTTTCTAGTGTGCCTCAATGTAGTGTGATAAAGAGAGCGTTGTATGTGCACCTGTGGATAGCCTATCTGAACGGGACAAGAATTCTGATCCTGTGGATGAACAAGAGAGGCGGGGAACTTCTGATACGTGTCACAATATTGGTAAAGAAAACCCTTTACCTCTGGATTTCTTTCTAGCTCTATAAACCCCTATCCTTGTAGTGCAATACCGGTGAATCCGGTTTTTAGCATGAGATTTTTCTCATTCGTAAGCTTTATGAGCGCACTGAATCTAACAGCATATCTATGCCGCAGACGTACTGGAGAACATCGTGACAAAGTCTAAAAGGCCTCCTACGCCGAATCTTCGCGATTTTAAGAAGATTGCCGATGTAGATCCGCGCAAGATTTTGCCTCCAGATATGGATCCTAAGAACAAGCGTTTTCTCTATACTGCTTTGGCTATTCTTGTGATCATCGTGCTGATTATTGCCGTTATTTATATTGGGCGGCATAGCCAAGGCGGGCTGTTGGGTAGCCCTAGTGCCCCATCTTCTGCTACAGGGGACGGCGAAGAGCAGAACGTCAAAACTGAGTCTCTGGAAGAGGTCAAGAACCCGCATGATGCGGTTGATCCAGCCACAGCATATGCACCTAACTTATCGACGGTGAAGGAAGAACTTGCTGCCCTGCCTGTGAAAGAGTGGGCATCAAAAGTCGGGTATACGCGTGAGCAATTTGGTGCTGCCTGGGACGATGTCGATCATAATGGATGTAATACTCGTGATGATATTTTGCGTCGTGATTTAACAAATATTCGTTTCAAAGCGGGAACTCGTGCTTGCACCGTACAAACCGGAACTCTTGACGATCCTTATACCGGCAGGACAATCGAATTTAAACGAGGTAAGAAGTCTTCAAGTGCCGTTCAGATCGACCATGTGGTGGCGCTTTCGAATGCGTGGCAGACTGGGGCTCAAGATATTGGCGAGGAAAAACGTCGTGAGCTCGCGAACGACCCCGAGAACCTGGTAGCAGCAGACGGGCCCGCAAATATGCAGAAATCTGATGCTGATGCTTCTGACTGGCTTCCTGGCAATACGGCCTACCGATGCACATATGTGGCGCGGCAGGTGCATGTAAAAGCAAAGTATCAGCTATGGGTCACTGCCGATGAAAAACGCGTTATGGAGAACGTGCTGAACTCGTGTAAAGAAACGAACCCTGTGAAGAAATAACGGTACACACCTGTTTGCAAGAATGCGCAGGTGGTTACGGGGTTATCGGTACAAGCACGAGCGCCGTTCCCTCAGAATGAGGGAACGGCGCTCGTGTGTACGGGTACCCCAGGAGGGAATCGAACCCCCGACCAAGAGATTAGAAGGCTCCTGCTCTATCCTCTGAGCTACTGAGGCATGCATTTCACTGTCTTCGATATCGGTGTGAAATACATTTATAGAGTACACCGAAAAGTCACATTATGGTAAACGAACTCGAAAAATGACACAAATTTATGGAAAAAATCCTGAATCGCCATAGCATGGTTCCGCACCATGACAGGGATGTACGCCCAAGTACCCGCCGAGCTTAATGTTTTTGTAATATTTGACGGGTGCGCCGTGCACGGAGCCTCTCACGTGTCTGAGGGAAGAGTTGCCACCACATCCGTGTGATAGTTCGCTTTACCTGATGTGGGTGGAAGCTCAAGTACACCATACGTCGCGTTGCCGGGTCTAACGCCATCAGATAGACGATATAGGCCAGACAGATCAAAATGGCGATAAGACGCGCCATTCCCTGGTTGAAATCGTTCAGATATGGTGAGATGTACAGCTGATCGCATACCGCATACGCCATAAAGAACAAGGTTGTCACGAAGTACCACATTAGCTGGAAATGAGAGCGCAGACCTGTCGCGGCAATCATAGGAACAGCCCAGAGAATATACCACGACTGAATCATCGGGCTGAAAAAGAGCATGGCGAGAATCGCGAGACCTGCGTACCGCACCACATTACGGTATCGACCGACAAATGCGAAGCTTAACGCGCTCAGGATGCCTAGAAGTTTGCCAATATTCTCAAGAATTTTCTTGACAGCATCGAAGGAATCACCGTGCGCGAAAAGCCCAATAAAACCGATCACCAAGCCAATAGGAGTGTACCAAATGTACTGACCGCCCGTAGTAGAGAGCGCGCTGACCCAACCGAAACCAAGGTCGCTTATATAACCTAAAATAGCGAGCTCGGCAAGAAGAATAATTCCTGAGATAAACCAGATAGTGAATTTGCGTACCCAGCTGGCGTTATTACCCGCCCACAGCAAGCCAACAAAGGGGAGTACCACAAGCGCTAGAGGCTTTACCCCGACGCCGAAAGTCACCATCGTAACGCCAAGAACGCCACCATAGACATTGGGGTATCGCTTCGCAAAGTAGAGACCTGCAAGCATGAACATGGTCATCAAGGAATCGTTGTGACCACTCGCTATGAAAGAAGCTATGAACAGGGGATTAGCGCCTACCTGCCAGAGCGCTCGCGTTTGATTATATTTGTAAAGCTGTGCGAGTTTTACGACAAAGAACAAAATGCCGATAACGGCGAGGACACTGACAAGACGAAACAAGAAAATGGCGAGATCGATATTTCCATCGACGATGCGAGCGATGAATTCTTCGATTTTGAGTGAGATAGGCCCGTAGGGCGGAGGAGACTCAGCCCATTGCGGGTCCGCACCATTTTGCATGAAGTTCGCTATCTCAGAAACCCCCTGTTTATAGGGGTTCAGTCCGTGAGCCATAACCATGCCCTGCCCATAGTAGGAAAACATGTCGCGGCTGTAGATAGTAAGAGCAAAAACCTGGGGCAATGACCAGCAGGTAACAATTGCAATCATCCACCGGAGCGAAGAATTATTCCAGGTACCCATCTTCTGATAGATACGCAGCCACTCACGGCACATAATCATGGCACCTAGCGAAAGCGCGATAATACAAACGATTACCCACGAAACTTCATAACGTATAGTGCGTATCAGATTGTTGCGCCAAAAACCTGAGCTATCTGCAATCCAACCAACGCCGTATGAGCTGAGAGTGATAAGAATAGAGCCAAAGGCACCCAGCAGTAGCGTGCGAAGACGGTTACTGTCAATGTACTTTTGCAGACGCGGCGACGTTGCGGTGGGCTTTGTAAAAAATCTTGACCGCCACTGCATATACCGCGTTTTCATGCGTTAGGAATCCCTTCACTAGGGGTTTTAGCTCTACATCCAATACGCTCTCCATAATACCCGAGCACCTTCATTGTCTCCTGTGTGAAACCCACAAGACTACCGTTCTTCGCACGTGTTTTAGGTCGCGTGTGGAGAAGGTTTAATTCTCATATAGGTCACAATCAGACTTTTTAGGGCGGTAGATACAGAAAAATAAGAAAGCTATGAACTGCTGTAGCTGGGAGAGTACGTAGAAAATCTGTAGAGTTAAAGCGTGAGTATTTCAAGTGAACGTATTGTATGGATTGACTGCGAAATGACCGGGCTCGATCTTACACAGGATGCACTGATTGAAATAGGTGTTCTTGTGACGGATTCTGACCTCAATATTTGGGTGAAGGCGTGGAGCTCGTGATCAAACCCGGTTCTGAGGCACCCGCTGGCGCTCTCGAGAACATGAATAGCTATGTGCGAAATATGCATGAGTCTTCGGGGCTGCTAGAGGATCTTGAACACGGCGTATCTATGCATGAAGCGCAGGAAGCAGTTCTTAAATACGTCAAGAAGTATGTTCCTGTAGCGGGCAAAGCGCAGTTGGGCGGAAATTCAGTCGGCATGGATAAACGCTTTTTGGAGCGCGATATGCCAGATCTTATGAAGCATTTGCACTACCGCGTAATTGATGTATCGACGATCAAAGAACTCGCTGCTCGCTGGTATCCGGCTGCTCGTCATAATGCGCCAGTTAAGACCGGAAACCACCGTGCTCTTGGAGATATCAAAGACTCGATTGATGAACTCAAATACTACCGTCGCGCAATTTTTGTTCCAGATGCGCCGGATGCGATTACCGCAGCTCGTATAGCTCGCGACGTAGAAGTGGAACGTCAGACTCTTGAAAAGGCGTAAGAGATACGCCCTCTTAGGCTCTGAAAACGTGCTTCGATAGAAGCTCGTAGTTGCCCACCGCTACGGCATCTGCCATAATAAAAAACTGTGTTTGCACTGGGCACGCCCCTGCCGTAGGGGGAAGAGCGACCATAACAGTGCGAACCTTAGAACATCAATCATGTTCTAAGTTAATAGAACTTCTATCCACCTCTTGGACGATAGATTTAATCGAGTCTATTTGACCTGCGGCAGATGACTCAGGAGAGCAACACATGCAAACTCTTGATTTCCTCGACAAGAAGTCCCTTCGTGACGACATTCCCGAATTTGCACCCGGCGACACCCTGAATGTTCATGTGAACATCGTTGAGGGTAAGAACCGCCGTGTTCAGGTTTTCAAAGGTTTTGTTGTTGGACGCCAGGGCGCTGGTATTCGCGAAACCTTCACCGTACGTAAGATTTCTTTCGGTGTTGGTGTTGAGCGTACTTTTCCGGTGCACTCCCCGGTAATTGAGAAGATTGAGCTTGTTAGCCGCGGCGATGTTCGCCGTGCCAAGCTATACTACATGCGTGATCGCCACGGTAAGGCAGCTCGTATCCGCGAGAAGCGCGAGTTCTAAGACATATCAAGGTCTTATACATATGGAGTTAGCCGAATCTTCGGCAGAACCTCAGATGAGGCGTCATTCCGTTAGGGGATGGCGCCTTGTTCTTGTGGCTTGCGCTCTTGCACTATGCATTATGCTGGGTATCCGTACCTTTATAGCGGATGTTTACTATATTCCATCTGACTCTATGGAGCCTACCTATATGCCCGGGGATCGTGTTTTAGTCTCGAAGCTGTCTGATAGCTCCCACATACATCGAGGTGATATTGTCGTTTTCGATGGTGCCGGGTCACTGTCGCCTTATAAATCAGGGGACGGGTTCTGGAACGACCCAGTAAAACACACCGGGCAGTGGTTGGGTCTAGCTCCTACAGAAACCGTTTACATCAAACGAGTGATTGCACTTGAGGGTGATACCGTATCCTGCTGCACCGACCAAGGCGAGATAACTCTCAACGGAGAGCCTCTAGACGAGCCTTATATCTACCCACAAGACTCACCTTCAACCACAAAATTTAACGTTGTAGTACCGCGCGGACGCATGTGGGTCATGGGCGATCACCGCTCGGTATCAGTTGACTCTAGGTCTTTACTAGGAGCACCTGGTGGAGGGCTAATCCGAACCGATAAGATTATTGGAACCGTGGATTTTCGTCTCCATTTTTGACATCTGTGTATGTCTACAGGCGTAAAACCCTCAAATAAACTGCATTTGAAGGGCAGACACCTATACAATAGCTAAGAACCATTCGCCCCTAGAAAGGTCTTCGATATGGCTAACCAGTACGGCTCATCACGTTCATCACGCGATGAGAACTCCGTCCCAGCTAACTATCAGCCGCGGAGTCGCCGTGAGCGCCGGGAGCTTGAAGAGCGCCTGGTCTATGAAGAACAAGAACAGTCGTACATTGAGTCGCAAGAAGATCCAGAGGGCGAGTATACGGATTATGCTTATGAAGACGAGCAGGATGTGTATGAACCGGAAGAATACGATGCCTCAGAGTATATGGAATACCCGGAATATGAGGAAGAACCAGTAGATTTCGAGGAAGCCTCAGCTGAATATGACGATTATCCTTCCGAATATGATGGTAATGATGAGGCAGAATATACGGAAGAGATAGAAGCTGATGAGGAAGAACTGGAGACAGAGCCCGCTCCAGCTCTCAGCGCTAAAGAAGAAAAGAAGCGAAGGAAAAAAGAGAAACAGGCTTTGACCCTCAAACAGGCGCAAGCCGAGGGACGAGTAAGCGAATGGGCTTGGACTCAAGTTCGTGAAACAGGCACGATCATCCTTTATGCTCTGATTATCGCTTTCGTTATTAAAACATTCCTGATTCGCGGCTTTTACATTCCCTCAGGGTCTATGGAAAATACTCTACAGGTTAACGATCGGGTCTTCATCAACGTTGCCGGGTCGTATTTCAATGACCCCAAACGTGGTGATGTTGTTGTCTTCAAAGACTCACAGGGCTGGATTCCCTCAGGGCAGAAGAGCTCCAACCCCATTTCCGATGGACTTACCTTTGTTGGTATCCTACCCGACACATCCTCAAACTACCTGGTGAAACGAGTTATCGGTCTGCCCTGGTGATACGGTAGAAAGTGATGGCAGCGGAAAGATCAAGGTTAACGGTGTTGAGATCACGGAACCCTATCTACACCCCGGGTCAAACCCCTCAGACATTCCCTTTAAGGTGACGGTACCCGAAGGAAAGTATTTTATGATGGGTGACCACCGTGATAACTCTGCCGACTCCAGGTTTCACATTGCCGACGGGCACGCCTTCATCCCACGAGATGACATAGCGGGAACAGTTTTCGTGATTGCCTGGCCGCTGAACCACTTCGGAATGTTGGATGACGAAAAGAAGGTCTTCGACTCGGTCCCTAACCCGTAATTGACCAGTGTGAACATATTGCCCATTCACGAGGTGGAATAGGAAGAAAATCCTATTCCACCTCGTACCTATAAAACGGGTATACCTCATATACACGATGTTTATATAAGCGATACCAAGCCTCTCGTCCGTTGGTATTTTCACGTGGAAAGATAAGACTACACATGCATAGCGCGAATCTTGAGTATGAACAAAAACTTTTTACCGCAGGGTATCGCTTGATCGCTGGTCTAGACGAAGTCGGGCGTGGAGCATTAGCAGGCCCCGTAAGCGTAGGTGTTGCTGTGTTAGACCAACAAAATCAGCAGATACTTGAAGGACTCACGGATTCAAAGGCCCTAACCCCAAAACGCCGTGAAGCCCTTATACCGCGTATCCAAAAATGGTGTTCCTACGCTATTGGGCACACTACACCCGCCGAAATAGACGTTTTAGGAATGACCTACGCACTACGACTGGCGGCGCAGCGAGCGCTCGCCGATCTTGCGCATCGAGGTTTATACCCTGAGGCTGTACTTTTGGATGGGAAACATGATTGGCTCAGCCAGCCGCCTGCGAACCTGCTCGATTCTATGGACCCTGTATACCGTCGGTATGAGGAATTGCTTCACCGCGTATGGAACGGTGCTGACTCGGCCGTAGAAAAAGGTTGGAGTGGTCCAGTCACCACGATTATTAAGGGTGATTATCAGTGCGCTTCTATAGCTGCCGCCTCGGTGGTTGCCAAAGTCGATCGTGATGCCTTCATGGAATCCTTATCGGCAGAGAACCCACACTACGGCTGGGCGAAGAACAAGGGGTATGGGTCTGTGGCGCATCGTCAGGTTATTAGCGAGTATGGACCTAGTATTTATCATCGTCTTTCATGGTCGTTACCGGCTACAGAAGAGCAACTGACGAATACACGTATCGGTCGCAGCGAAGTATTGAAAGTTTCGAGAGAAGACGGGGAAAGTTAATGAGTGCAGAAGAACTGGAAAACTATGAGACCGATGCTCAACTAGCATTATACAGGGAGTACCAAGATGTTATGTCGCTATTTAGCTATGCCGTTGAAACGGACCGCCGGTTTTATCTCGCAAATAAGGTCGATGTAACGCCTCAGATCCGGGAGGGAACCATATACTTTGAGGTCGTGATGAATGATGTGTGGGTGTGGGATGTTTTTCGCACTAATCGGTTCGTCAAGAATGTTCGAGCTTTTTCGACTCGTGACGTAAATGTTGAAGAACGGCTACCAAATCAGGACTTTACGGTGCCAGAAATTGCTGATCTCCCCGATGATTTAGGATAAAAGCGACCGTAGCGCGGCAAAAGACTGAGCTTAATATAGCGGTTTATAGCCGGCTCTCAGATTCAAATTTTTGGGGGTTAATAGGAAGTTTTCGCATAAATCGCTGTGGATAACAAAGAAAAGTGTCCCACTCCCTTAGTTTTCCACAAATCTCAGAGTAGAGCCCGCGTACTATGGATACAGCGGTCATAGTAGAGGCAAGAACATCTGCTATGCGCCAAGAATCTGGGGAGCTAGTGAGCTTCGCATGAGTTTTGGTGTTCTCATGAGGAGCCACTATGACAGCTATAACGTCGCGCACGCCATCGAGCCGCACACTGGGAAAGCCAAGCTGGATTCGTAGACCTGCGAAGGCACATCGGGTGGGGCGCTGGGGCGAAGACCTAGTTGCCCAGATTCTTAGTGTCAATGGGTACCGGATTCTGGAACGTAATTGGCGTCCGCCCGCAGGGCTAGATATTCCGCTGCGGGGAGAGCTAGATCTTATTGCTATTACTCCCCAGGACGAGCTGGCTTTTGTCGAAGTTAAAACTCGATCCTCAGAAGAGTACGGGCATCCTTTTGAAGCTATCAATGGTGATAAGGCTAAACGCACACGTGAACTCGCTATACTATGGTGTCGTCTACGCGAGAACCTTGATTTTGGGCATTTTCGTGTTGATGCTATTGCGGTGACAGGAACTCCTGAAAAGTTCACCTTCGAACACTTGATGGGGGTGGCGTAGTGGGGTTTGCACGTACGTACTCTGTAGCTTTGGTTGGGCTTCACGGCCATATCGTTGATGTTGAGGCGGATGTCTCTCAAGGGCTTCCCGGATTTGTGCTCTTGGGCCTTCCTGATACAGCTCTTAACGAATCTAAAGAGCGTGTTCGCTCTGCCGCTAAGAACTCGGGTATTTCGTTAACACAGCACAGACTCACCATTAACCTGACACCCGCAACACTGCCTAAGCGTGGCTCTGGGTTTGATCTTGCGATGGTAATCGCGGCTCTGCAAGCTGAACGAAATTTACATCCTAGCGGCGATTGCGTTTTTCTTGGGGAGCTAGGGCTCGACGGTTCTTTGCGGTCTGTTCCTGGCATACTGCCAGCTGTAAAAGGCTGCCGCTGATGCGGGGCACTCGCGCGTAGTGGTGCCCTCATGCCAACGTTGCAGAGGCATCGTTAATTCCGGGAATTCAGGTTGCCGGATTTCGGTGTTTGGCAGAAGTATTTTCTGCTTTCGGAGCGAGCACAGAGAACCTGAAATATCCACCAGCGCCGGTTGAGTCGATGACTCCGAATCCTTCTGCGCATACTGCGGTATTAGCTGATATGTCTGATGTTGCGGGGCAACAGCAGGGAAGATTTGCCCTCGAAATTGCTGCCGCCGGGGGACATCATATTTTGTTGCAGGGTCCTCCCGGATCTGGGAAAACAATGCTGGCAGAGCGGCTTCCTACTATTCTGCCTCTTCTTGATGATGAAGCAGCTATGGAGGTAACAGCGATTCAATCGCTCTGCTCATCGGACGCATCTTTGAGCGAACTAGTGCGTATACCGCCTTTTGAAGCTCCGCACCATAGCGCATCTGCACCCGCTATTTTGGGAGGAGGCAGCGGAATCCCGCGACCGGGTTGCGTTTCAAAAGCTCATCGCGGAGTACTTTTTCTGGACGAAGCTCCAGAGTTTAAACGTACAGTGCTCGATTCGTTGCGCCAGCCTTTGGAGAGCGGAGAAATAGTTCTTGATCGAGCTGCGGCCTCAGCAATTTACCCGGCCCGGTTTCAATTGGTTCTTGCTGCCAACCCTTGCCCTTGTGGAATGAACGTAGGTACCGGTGCTGATTGCACCTGTACCCCTCGTGAGCGACGCTCATATTTCAGCCGTTTATCGGGACCACTTCTTGACCGTATAGACCTCAATCTGATGGTTCCTAAAGTATCCTCCGCCGAACTTGCCAGCCAAGAACGCGGGGAAAGTTCTCGTAGCATTCGAGAAAGGATTATCACAGCTCATGCTGCCCAGGTGGAAAGATTATCTCCCTATGGGTTACGGGTTAACGCTGAGACGAATGGAAAAATTCTACGCGGACCGCTTCGGCTGAACTCAACCTTGGTACAAGGTCTTAACCGAGCCGTAGACCGGGGCACTTTAACAGCGCGCGGATACGATCGCGTGTTACGCACCGCATGGACTCTGAGCGACTTAGACGGCACGACCTCACCCCGACAGGAACATCTTGATGTGGCTTTATTCCTGCGGCAGCAGGGTGGGCATCAAGGGCTATAAAAATTATCCACGTTGATGGAATAAACGAGCATAGTGAAGAGAGAACTATCATGCCAGACGTACTTTTAGACGTAGAAAACCATACATATTTTCAACAGCTAATGATGTATCGCCGGAAAGAGCTTGAAAGCCTAGACCAAGCGTACATCCCGGAACCTTTTGAAAGTTCAACACCGTTTCAGTGGCGAATAAATGCGAAGTTGCAGGATGAAGAAGCCGAGCTGCTATTTGAGGAAACCTGGAACCGGAAGAACGGATACGCCAGGTGCGAGCCTATATTCGGTTATGTACCGCCCTTATTATGCGCTTTGCTGATCCTGCGGACCCTCTGATCGTTGAGGGACTAAAAACTTTGGGGGCTCCGCTTACTTTGTATTGCGTGACTAGTCCGGAAGGAATGACGGAAACGTGGTGGAATGGGGGAGAACCCAGCGAAGAAATTGCCGATGTACTTCGTGCCGCAGGGGTCAGTTATACACCCGGTCAGCATTCCATGAGCTATGAGGACTTTACTCGTGGTATCGCAAAGAAGCGTAGGAGATGGCAGGGACGTCAGCGATTTGAACCTCGACGTGAATGCGCTATGGCGGTATCTTGCGGCATATGGCTTGTAACCCCTGTTGATGATTTTTGGCCTAACCACCTGCAAGATTTAGGGGATGAAACTCCGTATGGTCTGTGGGGCAAGGGTGATCCCGCAAAATTACGGATACTAACAGAGTATTTTCAGAAATGTGTTGCGGTCGTTGGTTCGCGCGATGCGAGCGTGTACGGGGCTGATGCAACATCATATTTAGTACACGAATTAGCGCAGAAGAGTCACATTATTATCTCCGGTGGGGCTTATGGCATTGACGTGGCTGCCCATCGTGCTGCGCTTGCCGCAGGAAATTCTGCGGTTCCTACGATTGCGCTCATGGCTGGAGGCCTGGATCATTTCTATCCCGTGCAGAACAGTGAGATTTTGCACCGTATTGTGGAGGAAGGTCTTATTCTGAGCGAAGTATCTATTGGAAATACACCCACACGGTGGAGATTCCTAGAGCGTAACCGTCTTATTGCCGCCCTTTCACACGACATTGTGGTGGTGGAAGCACGTTGGAGGTCGGGCGCCCTCAACACCGCCCGGCATGGACTTGAAATCGGACGGGAACTTTGGGCTGTTCCAGGGAATATTAACTCTCCAAACTCTGTAGGTTGTCACAGGCTTATTCGGGATGGCTATGCTCGTATCCTGAGCGAGATACAAGATATTCTGGAAGCTCGTGAAGGGTTCGATGCTCTGCAGGAAGAAAAGCAAAGTCATGATCACGAGCAATGCACAATTCTCGATACCATGTCGGAGGCGCAGGGACGGCTTTGGGACATGATGTCCCCGCGGACCTATCGATCGGCGGAGGAGCTTGCGGGCCACATCGGCTTGCCTTTGCGCGGTACTATGGTAGAACTGAGCCAATTGGCGCAACAAGGTCTGGCAGAAACCGATGGGTTCGGGTGGCGTAAAATACGGCAGGCAGCTCGCTCAGCATCATAGCTTAGTACATGGACTTGCTAGCTTCGCAGAAGAGATAGGGGACAGAAGGGAGGAAGGAGAAATGACAGCAGCATTTTGGGACGATAATAAAGAGCTTTCAAAGACTTTACCTATGCCCGATGCAGTTTTACCGGAAAGTTCATTAGCCCCTACCCTCCCCATATCAGCAAGCCGGCAAGACTCCACCCCAGACCTTGCTCCCGTCTTATCTGGAGAAGTATTTTTACCTATTGTCGAGCATTTCGAACGTTATCTCAGGTACGAGAAGTATCGTTCCGAAGAGACTATCCGATCGTACATATCTGATCTCTACGGGTTTTTCGGTTTTATCGGACGACGGGGAATTAGCCGTGTTGAAGATATAAACCTGCAGCTTATCCGTGAATGGCTGGGGTCTATGCACCTAAAACAAAATGCCAAGACGACTGTAGCTCGACGTGGTTCGACCCTGCGCACTTTTTTCAGCTGGGCTCATGAGGAAGAACTCATCACAGAAAATCCTACCCGGGGAATGAGTACGCCTAAGCGTGACCGACATCTTCCTGCTGTCCTGAGTCAGGAACAGATGAGCTCCGTTTTGGACACCGTAGCACTGCGATGCCGCGAAAATCCGCAGGATATCCGGATGCTGAGGCTTTGGGCTGTTCTAGAGGTTCTGTACTCATCGGGTATGCGTATCTCAGAACTTACAGGCTTGAATCTATCGAGTATAGACCGAGCTAATAAGACGGTTCGCGTTATCGGTAAAGGTAATAAAGAACGTGTTGTACCATTGGGAACCCCCGCGATGAAAGTTCTTTCACAGTGGGTCAAAATAGGGCGCCCGTATTGGATAGCCAAAGGTTCACGCGATGTAACTGCCCTGTTTATAGGGCCACGCGGCAAACGTGCAAACCCTCGACAAATTCGTGAAGATATTAGCCGAATCCTACGTACACTTGAGGATACCGAGGTTTCAGGGGCACATGTCCTTCGTCATTCTGCTGCAACTCATCTTGTTGACGGAGGGGCAGACATTCGTACCGTTCAAGAGCTGTTAGGGCACGCATCGCTCTCAACGACACAGATCTATACCCATGTCTCCATGAAACGTTTAGCAGATACCTATACTCGTGCTCATCCGCGAGCTTGATTGTACGGAAGCGGAAAAGGCTATTGAAGTTTTTCGTATGCTTGCCCTGCGCGGTAAGCGAAAAATGATGACGTTACAAGAAGCAACTGGTACTTAGAAGGCATAAGATGTCAAGACCAATATCCAGCGGAGCCTGTGGTGGGCGCTTATGGAATATACCGGCTAGGACAAAAGATGAGTAGAATATCTCTGGAGCGTTTATCATAATATGTGGCATTTTGAGCTACTCCGTACGTTGATAAAGCGATAGAATACTATACGCGAGAGCGTCATGAGCTATTTGAAAGGTCAAGAATGTACGCTATTGTCTGCCCCGGTCAAGGATCTCAAAAAAAGGCTTTCTCACTCCTTGGCTTGAGATTGTTGGAGTTCGTGAACACCTTGAGTGTCTCTCACAAGCAGCAGAGCTTGACCTTATCCATTACGGCACCGAAGCCGAGGAAGAAGCTATTAAAGACACCGCTATTGCCCAGCCTTTGATTGTTGCTGCAGGTATTGTCACCGGGCGTCTAACGCTTGCTCGTCTAGGATCAGAGAATCTACTTTTCGCGGGGCACTCCGTAGGAGAAATTACAGCAGCCGCACTTTCTGGAATTCTTAGCGATGAAGATGCTATGCGTTTTATTCGCGTTCGTGCCACCGGCATGGCCCAAGCCGCCGCTGCATCCCCAACCGGTATGGCAGCAGTCCTGGGCGGCGATGAAGAAGAGGTTCGTGAAGCAATTAAAGCGGCGCAGCTAGTTGCAGCCAACTCCAATGGCGGTGGACAAATCGTTGCAGCAGGTGCACTTGACGCTCTTGAAAAATTCACTGAGAATCCACCGGCGCGTACTCGTGTTATTCCACTTAAAGTTGCTGGTGCCTTTCACACAGAAGCTATGGCCCCGGCCGTGGAACCACTCAAGAAATTTGCAGACACGATCACGGTTGAAGATCCAAAGCACAAAATTTTGAGTAATCGCGATGGCTCTGTGGTCGCTTCCGGACAGGAATTTCTCGATTCTCTCGTCAAGCAGGTTACAAACCCTGTGCGGTGGGATCTGTGTATGGCTCAGATGTTGCAAGACGAAGTCACCGATATTATTGAGGTAACACCTGCAGGAACCCTCGTCGGATTGGCAAAACGCGCAATGCGTGGTGTACCTTTCACCGCCATTAACGCTCCTGAAGACCTCGAAAAATTTGGTGCATAGGTTTAAGGCGTATCAGATCAGACCCACGAAGAAACAGCTCAAGGAACAGTAAACACGTGACTACTCTTAAACAATATGAGAACAATCGTTACTCCCGCATTTTAGGCTATGGGGCTTCCCGTGGTGAGGTGATTGTTCATAATAACGATATCGTTGAAGCTATCAACTCGTCTGATGAGTGGATTAAGCAGCGCACCGGGATTTCAACCCGACATCGAGCTAGCGAAAACCAAACCGTTAATGACCTTGCAATCGCAGCAGCTCATGATGCGCTCGCCAACTCACACGTGACGGGTGAACAGATTGATGCGGTTATTATCTCAACAATTTCCCATCCGTATGCTACTCCGTCACTAGCTGTTCTGGTTGCGGATGCCATTGGGTCTCGGTGTCCTGCTTACGATATTTCTGCGGCCTGCGCTGGCTTCTGCTACGGTATAGCTCAGGCAGATGCTATGGTTCGTTCTGGTATGGCGCAGAATGTTCTCGTGATAGGCGTTGAAAAACTCTCAGATTTTATAGATAATACGGAACGTTCTATCTCATTCTTGTTGGGAGATGGAGCGGGAGCGGCTGTTGTTGGCGTATCAGATGAGCCTGGTATCGCCCCAACTATTTGGGGATCAGACGGCTCTCGTTGGGGAACTGTTGGAATGACCCATTCCCTCCTCGATATCCGTAACCGTGATTTTGTCGCTAACCCCGTGCAGGAAGACGAAAAGATTTGGCCTACCCTGCGTCAAGATGGACCTTCAGTCTTCCGCTGGGCCGTGTGGGAAATGGCAAAAGTTGCACAGCAGGCTTTAGAATCGGCAGGTATTACTCCGGATGAGCTGGGTGCATTAATTCCGCATCAGGCTAATGCTCGCATTATCGATCAGATGGCAAAAACCCTGAAATTGCCTGAAAACTGTCGCTATTGCGCGAGATATTGCGGATGCTGGTAACACGTCTGCCGCCTCCGTTCCTTTGGCAGCGCATCGTCTTTTGCAGGAACAGCCTGAACTTTCTGGAAAATTTGCACTACAGATTGGTTTTGGGGCCGGTCTTGCATATGCGGCACAGGTTGTTGTTCTTCCGTAAGTTATCGAGATCACTCTTAAGGTATCTGAATATACCTTTTATGAGATAGCTCAAATTCGTACCTGCAAACACTAGATTTACAGTACGAATTTGAAAAACTCGGGGTTATTGTGTGAGATACTTACACAGACACGATAAACTCGATTATGCACATGCTCTTAACCAGGAGCGTGCTACCACTTCTATGACAAAGGAGCCCTTCATGGCTAACAAAGAAGAGATCCTCGCAGGTCTTGCTGAGATTGTAAACGAAGAGACCGGTGTTGAAGTTGAAGATGTTCAGCTGGATAAGTCCTTCACCGAAGACCTCGATATTGACTCTATCTCGATGATGACTATCGTAGTGAACGCTGAGGAAAAGTTCGAAGTTACTATTCCAGACGAAGAGGTCAAGAACCTCAAGACTGTTGGTGACGCAGTAGACTTTATCGCAAAAACAGCCTAAATTAGGCTGCCGACGATGGGCGCGGGCAAGTAACCGCGCCCATCTGTCTAGTTTCACCCTCCACCGATATAACCAAGAAAGTGTGAAGATGTCTCGAAAAGTGTTGGTGACCGGTCTCGGCGCAACCACTCCTATTGGCGGCGACGTCCCCACCACCTGGGCAAATGCGCTTAAAGGCGTCTCGGGTATCACTAAAATTGATGAGCCCTGGGTAGAAGAATACAGCCTGCCTGTTTACATCGCTGGGCGCCTCGCAGAGCCTGCTCACGAGTCAGAACGACTCACCAAAGTTGAAGCAAAGCGCTTAGATCCTTCAGGACAGCTAGCACTTATCGCTGCTCGTGAAGCCTGGGAAGATGCTGGTTTTTCGGGTTCCGACGCTGAATCCGCAGAAGAAGTTGATCCCTTACGCACCGGTGTAGCATTTGGTACTGGGATCGGTGGTGTGTGGACCCTGCTTGATGCATGGGATACATTGCGTGAGAAAGGGCCTCGAAGGGTTCTTCCCATGACAGTTCCCATGTTAATGCCTAACGGTAACGCAGCCGCTGTGTCGATGAACCTGAAAGCGCGCGCCGCTGCTCAAACCGTCGTATCTGCCTGTGCTTCTTCAACGGAAGCTATGGAGCTGGGGGTCGATATGATTCGCACAGGTAAAGCAGATGTGGTTGTTGTCGGCGGTTCCGAAGCAGCAATTCATCCTCTTCCTTTAGCGGCCTTTGCACGTATGCAGGCATTGTCATCGCGCAACGATGACCCCGAAAAAGCCTCACGCCCTTATGATATGGATCGTGACGGATTTGTGATGGGCGAAGGCGCTGCGGCTATGATTCTTGAGTCAGAGGAGCATGCCCGAGCCCGTGGAGCGCGAGTCTATGCCGAGCTAGCAGGTACCGGTGTCTCTGCTGATGCCTTCCATATAACTGCTCCCGATCCTGATGCTCTAGGAGCCACACGAGCTCTGCGTGAAGCACTCAAAGATGGGGATATTGACCCTGCTACAGTTGTGCATATTAACGCACACGCAACCTCAACTCCTGCGGGGGATCTACCGGAAGCAACTGCTATGCATGCTACTTTCGGTGAGCATACAAAGAATATTGCTGTTTCTGCAACCAAGTCTATGACGGGGCATCTTTTGGGTGGTGCAGGAGCCCTTGAAGCAGTGCTTACCGTATTGGCGATTTACAACCGCAAAGCTCCGGCTACTATTAATCTGGAAAACCAAGATCCGCAGATTGATCTTGACATTGTGACACAGGCACGGGAGCTTCCTGAAGGAGAGATTGTCGGTATCTCGAATTCCTTCGGCTTTGGTGGACATAACGCAGTCGTCGCGTTCCGTTCTGTTGAGTAACTCTGCATAATACTGCATTGGGGTCTTCTTAGGAATTACCTGAGAAGGCCCTTTTCGTATCTGTGTACAGCTGAAGCCATGAAAAACAGTGAGGTATGCATACCTAACGCAGCTGTCATATCTGAAAGTACAGCGGGTAATAATATCAGGGAGGATTCCCACAGTTTTGTGGGGAATCCTCCCTGATTATTAATGAGAAGCGACTATTTTACTTGTGCTTATAGCGGTAGATAAACGCTGCCATCGCGCCCCGTTCAACAGGTTGCCAAGGACGGAAGGTGCCATCAGCCCAACCGGTAGCGATACCAGTATCTTTGAGCCACATAATTTCTCGATAAAATTGATTGTTCGCTCCGACATCTGAGAAATTACGGCCTGCAGGCACCGCTGGCTTCCCCGCAAACGGTAGAAGAAAGCTGCCATCGCATCGCGGTTGACACTATCGTGCGGACGGAAGGTGCCATCAGCCCAACCGGTAGCGATACCTTGCTGATGCATCCAGACAATTTCGCGATAGAACTGGTCTTGAGGCGCTACATCGCGGAAAGGTGAACGTGCTGGAAGATTAACCGGGGGAGAGCCAGCCATACGGTAGAAATAAGCTGCCATCGCAGCGCGTTCTACACCTGCGTCCGGTCGGAAAGTGCCATCCGGCCAACCGGTAGTAATTTTCTCGTTGGCTAACCATTCAATTTCTTTATAGAAAGGCGAGCTCTGCGGAACATCCCGGAACCGGGTCTTAGGAGCCGTTTCTACTCGGGGCGCGGGTTGAGGATGCCATGAACGGTTCTTTGCCCCCGCGTTGGTGGCTAGTGCACGTAAATCGTGAACCGTACCTGGGAAGAAATTCGAGTCTCCAACGAAAGGTCCTTCAGAAGAGAACTGCCAGATATCGTAATTACCCCACCCGGCTGGCATAGGACCGGGATAGTAGTTGTAATTTGCCAGATGCAGGAGGTGGTTACCGAACTCTGTTGCGCCTACGCATTGCCTCCACCAGTAATTAGCGGTATAAATCATAGGATATCGACCGGTGAGGCTACGGTAGGTCTCCATGAAATCACGAATCCACCGAGTGAGATCGGCACTGCTCATGTTGTAGCAGGTGTTGCCAAGACTCGGATATGGGTTGTATTCAATATCGAGTAGGCCGGGCATTGTAATTCCGTCGTTACTCCATCCACCGCCATGTCTGACGAAATAGCGTGCCTGTTCAGCTCCAGAGGTAGAGCGTGGGTTGGCAAAATGATAGGCACCACGAATCATGCCCGACTGTGCGGAACCGTTGTATTGTTGAGCAAAGTAAGGGTTAGTGTAATAGTTACCCTCTGTTGCTTTTGTGTATGCAAAACGGGAGCCCATATTATATGCACGGTTCCAGTCTACATTTCCTTGGTATGAAGAAACGTCCATACCGAGGGTCCCACCTGTGGGAGTCCACATGGAAGTGGCATTAGGGGAGATCTTGCCAAGAGTTGAGGATTGCGACTCTGCAAGGCGAGCTCGCTCACCTGCACCCATTGGAGTATTCATTTCCTCGTGAGCGGGAATTTGAGCTGTAGCAGAAGCATCAGAAGTATTTTCATGAGCTACTGCCGGGCTTATAGTCCCTAAAGCCAGCACCATAGCGCCAACGGCTGCTAGGGTCTTTGAAATAGACTTTTGCCGGTTAAAAAGTTTCATGTTTACCTGCAATTTTATTTAGTTGTGTATGTGAGAGTGATATGTGTTGTGCATGATTTAAAAATGCGAAGAATATTTTTCGATTCTTAAAAATGCACTGCAGATCATGCTTCTCAAAGGAAGCGTGAACGAAGAGTATTCTAAAGATAATTTCCTATAAATTTCAAGTATTCAACCCTTTGTAGTGCGTTTTTGCGGAAGTATGAGTATTTTTTTAAGTGTCAAGTATTAAAATATCTGATACCCCAGGAGTAATATCGTTAAATTGTATGTTAAACCTCATATATGGTGGAAAAGTTTATATTTTTCAATATAAACAGGCAAGGAGAAAAGTACATTCTATTTGAGGGTGCATAATGTCTAAATCACAGAATTAAGGGTAAAGAAATTGACATATCTTTAGTCCATACTATGATAGCGCTGGTGCCTTCCTCAAGACCTGCTTTTGGCGATCTTCCGTGGTGTGCCATAATTGACCCGTAATCGTGCTCCGGGGTCGGTGAAATTCCGAACCGGCGGTGACAGTCCGCGAACCGTGCGTGTCAGTTATTGTGATGCTTACGGCCGAACCGGTGCAACTCCGGTACCGACAGTACAGTCTGGATGGTAGGCAGCACGAGCAGAAAGCACGGGATGCGGTCACGGTATATATTCGAAACCGTTATCTAATGTTCCAGCAATTGCTGGAATCAATGCATTTTGTTCTCCCCGGAGTCGCCGCAATGACGATGAAAGGGAGTAACAGTGGACGTTCTGCGGTGGCTCTTCGATGCACAAATACAATTTGGAGACCAGACTCTTCTTGTGCGCGAAGTTTTAGGTAACCTTTTCGGTTTAGCTTCAGCTTTGGGCGGAATGCGCCGTAAGGTCTGGGCATGGCCGATCGGTATAGCCGGAAATCTGCTGCTTTTTACCGTTTTTATGGGTGCCTTCTTCGGCAGCCCCAACCCCATTAATATGCTTGGTCAGGCTGGGCGCCAGATTATGTTCATAACTGTATCTGTATGGGGCTGGTATCGTTGGCGGCAATCCTGCAGAGATCAAGGAATGCGTGCCGAGGGAGCAGCGGTAATTCCCCGATGGGCATCCGGGCTGGAACGTCTTAGCATTATCTCTGTACTTATTCTTGGCACGATAGCTTTAACTCCAATATTTCGTTCTCTAGGGTCATACGAACCCGTATGGTCAGATGCTTGGATATTTACCGGTTCGCTTATAGCGACCTATGGTATGGCACGAGGATGGGTAGAGTTCTGGCTAATTTGGGTCGCTGTTGATATTGTTGGTGTTCCGCTGCTTTGGAGCGCAGGCTACTATGCCACCTCGCTAATGTATGTTTTCTACGGATGCTTTACTCTTGTAGGCTTCTTCGTATGGTGGAGTACTCGGAATCGTGAAGAAAAAACCCGAGTCCAAACGCAATTTCCGGATATTACTGTTGACGTGGAATCGAGCAAATCATGACAACGTATCTAGGTCCTGAGATGTATACGCCCGTAAATGATCTTGACTATTCTGCTGCGGAGTACGGTCATCTTCAAGGAATACCCGCTTCGGTAACTGTGAAGGTCCCTGAAGGGGCATTGACCGATGATCGTGCTATGAGTTTGGCTATAGAAGCCGCTCGCCAGGGTATACGAGGGGCTAACCCACTTGTTGGAGCGGTTATTACAAACTCTGCCGGTCAAGTACTGCATATTGGATGGCATCGCGGGGCAGGAACCCCTCACGCTGAAGCGGATGCTCTAGCTCAAGCCCGCGCGGCTGGCACGGATATGAGCGATGCAAAAATGTATGTTTCGCTAGAGCCCTGCAATCATACAGGCAAAACCGGTCCGTGCTCGCATGCTATCAAAGAAGCTGGAATTTCTCAGGTCTTTTATGCATATCCAGATAGGAGCGCTCAGGCTTCTGGCGGAGCAGAATATTTACGCTCTCACGGAATCGTAACAACGTATATGCGAGAATTTGCTGAGGACTCGTACGCGCTAAATGAACGATGGTTTATTTCGGTCGCAGAAAAACGACCATTTATTACCGTTAAATCTGCTTCAACTCTTGACGGTTTTACCGCGGCAGCAGACGGCACCAGTAAATGGATAACTGGTTCACAAGCACGTGCTGATGGGCATCTCATCCGAAAACGCGCAGACGCCGTGATGATCGGAACCCGCACTACACTCCTTGATAATCCCTCACTAGATGCCCGTGATATCTCAGGGCAACGCTACAAGAAACAGCCTTTACGGGTTGTCATGGGAGAAACAGATATACCAAGCACCTATAAAGTGTGTGGTCTAGGTACAAGAGACCCAGAAAATTACATGCAGGTTTACACTCATGAGCCCCGAGTCCTTCTTGACGAACTTTACAGTCGTGGGGTGCGACACCTCATGATTGAGGGAGGACCGGGAATGGTTGGCCTATTTACCGGGGAAGATCTTCTTGACGAACTTGTTTGGTACCGCGCTCCTATACTCATGGGGCACGGTAAAAGTGCAATGTACCGACTTATTACCAACACGTTGGAAAATGCCCCTCGTCTGCAGCTTGATGATCTTGGGATGTTTCCATCAGTTCGGGTCTTAGGTGAAGACACCGCAACGCACCTGATACCAAGCCCACGCAGTACCGCAAAAAATACACCGGGTATTCGTCGTGTACTTCCACGTTTCACGCACAAATATTTTCCAGATCCACGAGAATAAAAACTACAAAAGTTATGCATAATTCCTGGAAACAAAGTGTAGGAAAGGGAACATCGTCTTTGAGATCGTTCCGGTATGCACCTGCACGATATTTCGGGGAATAAAAGACTCATCTTTATAGTTATAGTGCAAGTATCGTAGCGGCATCTGAATTCCATCCTGGTACAGCTGCCACAGAGGAGAAGACACACATGTTTACAGGAATTATCGGTGCGCTAGGTACCGTTGAGTCCGTTCAACCAGTCTATGACGCTCAAGGGACTTCGACCGGAGCTGCATATATCACTATTAACGCTGGTGATATTGTCTCTGACTTGGATCATGGAGGATCCCTAGCTGTCAACGGTGTATGTCTAACTGCCGTCGATGAGGATAGCATTGAACCGCAGCAATTTCGCGCTTATGCAATGGGGGAGACGCTCACTCGGACTAATTTAGGCGCACTAACTCAAGGATCGATCGTTAACCTTGAACGGTGCATGCCTGCCAACGGAAGGTTCGACGGACACGTAGTCCAGGGACACGTAGATGGTATCGCGACGGTTACATCAATAACGGAACATGATGCATGGTGCACTGTTCGTTTTTCCATTCCTCAAGAACTTGCTCCGTATCTGGTTGAGAAAGGTTCTATCGCCGTCTCCGGCGTATCGCTGACAGTAACAGCGGTTTCTGCCTCTGCTGAGAGCGCTCCCTGGTTTGAAGTCGGTTTGATTCCTGAAACTCTTAGCGCAACTAATCTAGGGCAGCTTACTGTAGGAGACACTGTCAATCTTGAAACAGACGCGCTCGCTAAATATGTAGCCCGGTTGATGGAAATGAGAAATGTAGATTTCCATGAAACTTCCGTAGTTGCACAAGAGCTGGATTCTATTCAGGAGGCCATTGAGGCTATCTCCGCCGGTCGAGCTGTCGTTGTAGTGGATGATGAAAACCGTGAAAATGAGGGAGATATAATTTTTGCGGCTGAATATGCTACAGAAGAACTCATGGGATTTACTATCCGTTATACTTCCGGAGTGATATGTGCTCCAATGAGTCACGAACGCGCAGACAGCATGAACTTGCCGCCGATGACCGCGCACAATGAAGATCCTAAAGGTACTGCATATACGGTTTCTTGCGATGCGCGTGTAGGAACCACAACAGGTATTAGCGCCGCCGATCGTGCCCGTACAGTCAGAGTTCTTGCAGACGCCTCAGCGGGCCCTGAAGATTTGAGCCGTCCGGGGACACATATTTCCCTTGCGTGCTGTAGCTGGTGGGGTGTTGGAACGTGCTGGGCATACCGAAGCGGCCGTAGAACTTACTCGTGCGGCAGGTCTTTCGGGCGTAGGCGTTATCGCCGAGCTTGTTCATGATGATGGAAGTATGATGCGCTTTGAGGCTTTGCGCTCTTTTGCAGCTGCACACAGCCTCCCCATGATTTCGATCGAAGACCTTATTCAGTATGTGAAGGAACGAGCATGAGTGATACCCCAGAAAAGCAGAGCACTCAGCACAAGCACATACCCTCAGAGCTCGAATTTGAGAAACGCGATCTTGCTGAGAGATTTGCCCACCAATACACAGCTTCTCCTTTAGACTTAGTGCCTCATCCCAGCCCGCAACTGGTGGAATCGACCGTTGAGGTTATTGTTCCTACACCCCATGGAAACTTTGGGGTACGTGCTTGGCGGTTTGCCGATGGTGCTGAGCATATGAGCATTCGTGCTTTAGACGACCAAGGGAACCCTATTGCATTTTCGGGAGAAGCTCAGATTCCCGCAGTGCGAATCCACTCCGAATGCGCTACTGGAGATATTCTGGGCTCCTTCCGATGCGACTGTGGTCAGCAGCTTGAGAATGGGTTAAAAATTCTCTCGCGTTATGGTGGTTGGATTCTCTATATTCGCAATCATGAAGGGCGGGGTATTGGGCTTGTAAATAAGTTGCGAGCCTATGCACTTCAAGATGTTGGCCTTGATACCCTAGACGCAAATTTAGCGCTTGGCTTAGACGAAGATATGCGTGATTACACGCAGGCGGCACTTATTCTGCAAGAACTCGGGGTTCATAATCTGCGACTTATCACAAATAATCCGGCAAAGGTTGACGCGCTGACCGAGCTGGGGCTTGAAGTACATGAGGTAATTCCTGACGAAATTCCGGCGCGTGCTGAGAACGCCAAGTACCTTGAAACAAAACGTCGGCGTATGGGGCATAGGCTCCATGGGCCTAGTATATAGTTCTTCTGGCTGATAACAGCTTGCTGTGTGGTCAGAGGACGACTTTGCGATATAAACCAACGACACCAAGGAGTTAAGAAATATGAGCGGCGCAGGAGCAGCAGATACCACTCTCAATCCTGAGGACTACACTGGATTCAAACTAGCTATTGTCGCGGCAAGCTGGCACACTCAGGTCATGGAAGGGTTACTCGATGGGGCGCAGCGCGCCGCCGCTGATGCGGGGCTGGAGCCGACTATTGTGCGTGTTCCGGGGACTTTTGAACTACCTGTTGCAGCAACCCGTCTTGCCGAAATACGATGCGATTGTTGCCCTCGGCGTTGTTATTCGCGGTGGAACTCCTCACTTTGACTTCGTATGTCAGGGCGCTACGAGCGGTCTGACCGATGTTTCCGTGCTGACTGGTCGCCCGGTCGGTTTCGGGGTACTCACTTGCGATAATGAACAACAAGCTCTAGACCGTGCCGGACTTCCTGGTTCCTCTGAAGACAAAGGCTATGAGGCAACGGCGGCAGCTTTGCAAACCGCAGCGACTCTCAAACGACTGAGCTAATTAACAGCGCGAAGTGTCAATTTTGATACTTCGCGCTGTTTGTTCAAACCACTGTTAGATGTGGTGGAACTTGTACACTAATACGAGAGCCCCAGGCAACAGTTTGGGCATCAGCAATCAAGCACGAAGGATTAGTCCTATGCAGGATTTGGGCATTATCTCACCCTCTCTTGAAGAATTCCGGGAACGCGCGGTGACTCACCGAGTTATTCCGGTGTGCATCAAAATTCTTGCAGACTCGCTCACACCCATTGGTATTTATCGTTCGCTGGTTCTACACGATGGTGCCGCTGATCCTGGAACTTTTTTGCTTGAATCGGCTAAGATCGCGACCGAGGGGGAATCGGCAGCTTGGGACCGGTATTCTTTTATTGGCGCTTCTTCTCGTTCAACCCTGACCACACGAGACGGCAAGATATATTGGCAAGGGCAAACTCCGGCGGGAGCCCCAACAGAAGGCGACCCCGTTGAAGCTATCGATCAAACCCTTCGTATGCTTCATACTGAACCGGTTCCTGGCCTTCCACCGTTAACATCGGGGTTGGTAGGTTACTTGGGCTGGGACGTAGTACGCCGCTGGGAAAACCTGCCGTATCCGCCAGCTGATGACGTGAATCTTCCAGAATTTGCCTTGAATATGGTTTCTGACATGGCAATCCATGATAATACTGACGGTACAGTGCTCTTGATCGCAAATGCCATTAACTTCAACGGTACCGATGAAAATGTGGATGATGCATACGTCGATGCGGTCGAACGTCTGCACCGTATGCTGCAGCAGCTAGAACAGGGTGCCTCTGAAACGGCATCGGTTTTAACCGGAGTTTCTGAGGTAAATGATCGAATTCATCGTGAGGTTACTCAAACCTGGTCGGTGCAAGGGTATCAAGACGCAATTGATCGGTGTAAGAAAAATATTATTGATGGCGACGTCTTTCAGATCGTGATCTCACGTCGTTTTGAAGTTGAAACTGGCGCGGATGCGCTTGATGTCTATCGCGTCCTTCGTCAATCTAACCCTTCACCCTACATGTACCTCTTTAACTTTGAGGATGCTGAGGGTATTCCTTTCCAAATTGTTGGTTCTTCCCCAGAAGCCTTGGTGACCCTCAAGGAGGGTCGTGCGACCTCGCATCCTATCGCTGGTTCCCGGCCTCGCGGTGCAACTCGTGAACAGGATATAGCTCTTGCTGAAGAGCTTCTTGCCGATCAAAAAGAGCGCTCTGAGCATTTGATGCTGGTTGATTTGGCGCGTAATGATCTGTCTCGAATTGCAAAGCCTGGAACGGTCTCTGTTGATGAGTTCATGGTGATTGAGCGGTTTAGCCATATCATGCATATTTCTTCCTCAGTGAGTGCTGAACTTGACCCTCAATTCAGTGCTTACGATGTACTTCGCGTTGCTTTTCCGGCGGGGACTCTCTCGGGGGCTCCCAAACCGCGGGCCATGCAGCTTATCGATGAGTATGAGCCGACCCGTCGTGGGGTTTATGGGGGTGTCTGCGGATATTTTGATTTTGCTGGAAACATGGACATGGCTATTGCAATTCGTACTGCTGTTCTCAAGGGAACAAAAGCTTACGTACAGGCTGGAGCCGGTATTGTGATGGACTCCAACCCGGAGTCCGAGACTGAAGAGACCGTAAATAAGTCAGCTGCTCCGCTCCGTGCCGTATTGACGGCATCGGGTCTGAAACCTCTGCAGACAAAACGCGTTACAACAGCAGATTAAGAACCTGCGGGAGGGCATAATCCCATGAATACACAGCGGCATAAATCCTCGTCTTTGAATCAATCAAATAACTACGAGACAACGAGTACTGCTACGGCTTTTAGTGCGGCGGATGAAAACTTACACTCGAAACCTGCGCGACTACAAGCGCCTGGACTGGTGCTTTTAGCAGGGCTTGCTGTGGCTGCCCTTGCCTTTAGCACGACGCTTTTTCCTTGGGTCCAAGCGCATGTGAACGGGGTCTTGGGGGAACAAAACCTTGACATTAACGGGTCTCAAGCGGCGCCCGCAGTAAGCGCGCTGGCGATGGTAGCTTTAGCAGCTCCTTTAGCGGCACGCATAGCCCCTCAGCTTTTGCGGTATGTTATCGCATTTGTAAGTTTAGGATCCGGGGTGGGTATTATTTTTTCTGCGCTGTCGGTGGTGATGAATCCCGCAGATGCGGTTGTAACTGAGACCAGCAAGGTAACGGGAACCGTGGCGTCTACAGGTGCGTATGATGTGACTGTTTGGCCGTGGATTTCATGCATATCAGGTTTTCTTATTATGTGCGTGGGACTTTGGACTCTTGTGGTGGCTCGACACTGGCAAGGTGGGCGTAAATATGACCGCACAGTGCGTAACATGCAAGAAACTCCCGGTGAGGTCGACAATATGGATGCATGGGACCTGCTGAGCAGGGGAGAAGACCCTACCGCAGAGAAATAGTTTTAATAGTAAAAAGGTTTCAAACGCTGCGAGTTGTACACCCATGCCTGCCTAAATATTTGTACGATTCTCACCAGCAAATTCACAGAAGACGAGGTCATGACCTAAAATCGAAGAAAGGACGTCTGTACGCATTATTCGCGTATCTGTGCACACACATGAGGAGTTTTCGTGACGGAAGAGAAAGTTGTTATTGTTCCTGAACGCCCGTATGCAAATCACGGTAGCACCGTAGCGTCGTGGGTTATGATCGCCATCATGACGGCCGGGGTACTTGTTGGTGCTGTTGCGTATGATCTGGCTCAGCCCGTTATCGTCTTTGTTGGTGCTGGCATTATCGTGCTGGGTCTAGTGGCTGGATTGCTTCTCAAGAGTGCTGGCTACGGCCAAGGTGGTTCTAAAACCAAAAATACTGAGCGTCACTAGTAAATACGCTATGAGCGCCTCGCCCATGACGAGGCGCTCTCTCTTGTGCTATCTCAAACTTTTGGATATTTGATGACTATGAGAAGGAACACTGTTGAGTACCGTACTAGATGAAATTATTGGTGGAGTACGTGAGGATTTAGAGGAACGTCGTGCAAAACATCCTCTGGAAAAGGTGCAGGAGCTAGCGCTCTCTACGGCACCAGCTCTTGACGCTGTATGCGCTTTACGTGGTGATGGCCAAACTGTGCGTATCATTTCAGAGGTGAAACGTTCGTCTCCATCGAAAGGTGTCCTGGGGGAAATAGCGGATCCAGCGGAACTAGCGGTGAAGTATCAGCGTGGAGGAGCAGCAGCTATTTCGGTGCTTACCGAAGAACGCCGTTTCGGCGGAAGCCTGGAGGATCTGGATGCGGTTCGTGCTCACGTCAGTATTCCCATATTGCGTAAAGATTTTATTGTTGATGAGTACCAGATTTGGGAGGCACGTGCACACGGCGCAGATCTGGTGCTTCTTATTGTTGCTGCCTTGGAAGAAGATACCTTGAGTGCTTTCTTAGAGCTTGCCGAATCGCTTGGTATGAATGCTCTCGTAGAAGCACATACTTCAGAAGAAATATCTATCGCTCAGCGTGTCGGAGCCAAAATTATAGGTATTAACGTTCGCAACCTAAAAACTCTTGAAGTCAAGAACGCGCATTATGCAGAGCTTGCGGCCGACCTGCCGGAAAGCGTTATTAAAGTTGCAGAATCTGGTGTATCTGGGCTGAGCGATGTACAGAACTACGCGCAGGCTGGTGCTGATGTCGTGCTTATTGGTGAGACTCTGGTCAAATCTGGAGACCCGGAGAAAACTGTACGTGAATTTTCGGCTGTACCTCATCTCTAACGCAGATTAGAGCTATCTTACGTAGATGACAGTTTTTCACATGTGAATAATCATAGGGCTTTTCTTTATATACGCTGACGCTATGTCATTCCGCGTAGAATAGTAAGAATACGAACAAGCCGTACCATGAGTTAAGTGTACAAACCTAACTCATGGATGAAAATAAAAGTACCCGGGAAGGACAACAATGAGCGAAAACCTGGCAGACGCATTTCTTGAGGGGAATCCCTCAAAAATGCACCCGGTCCCTACTTCGGGCAATACGGTGGGCGATGGATGCCTGAATCGTTAATTGCCGCCATGGATGAGCTTGAGTCTACCTTCCAGAATGCTAAGCAGGATCCAGAGTTTATTGCGGAATATCAGCGACTCTCTGCTGAATACTCGAATCGTCCTTCATTGCTAACGGAAGTTCCGCGGTTCTCAGAGCACGCTGGGGCTCGGATCTTTCTGAAACGTGAAGATCTTAACCATACCGGTAGCCACAAGATTAACAATGTTTTAGGACAAGCACTTCTCGCAAAGCGCATGGGTAAGACACGTCTGATCGCAGAGACCGGTGCTGGTCAGCACGGTGTAGCAACGGCAACGGCTGCTGCGCTTTTCGGTATGGACTGTGTGATTTACATGGGTGAAGAAGATACCGAGCGGCAGGCTTTGAACGTGGCGCGTATGCAGCTTTTGGGCGCGAAAGTTATTGCCGTTCAGAATGGCTCCCGTACTCTGAAAGACGCTATTAATGAGGCTCTTCGAGACTGGGTCGCTAATGTCGAGAATACCCACTATCTGCTGGGTACAGCGGCGGGAGCACATCCTTTTCCTACTATGGTGCGTTTCTTTCATGATGCTATTGGTTCTGAAGCACGCGAACAAATTCAACAGATGACTGGGCGTCTTCCTCACGGAGTTTCTGCATGCGTTGGTGGGGGTTCAAACGCCATTGGAATCTTCCATGCATTCCTTGATGACCGCGATGTAAAACTTTACGGTTTTGAGGCAGGGGGAGACGGTGTAGAAACCGGACGTCACGCCGCAACTATTAATCTAGGCCGCCCAGGAATGCTTCACGGTGCCGTAACCTACCTGATGCAAGACGAAGATGGGCAAACTATAGAGTCGCATTCGATTTCTGCTGGCCTGGACTATCCCGGCGTTGGGCCCGAACACTCATACCTTTCAGACTTAGGCCGTGTCAGCTACCAGCCGGTGACCGATACTGAAGCTATGGATGCTTTTCAACTGCTTTGCCGTACTGAAGGTATTATTCCTGCCATCGAATCGGCGCATGCACTTGCCGGTGCGTTACGGGTCTGTCAGGAGTGGGCGCATCAAGATTCTGAGTCTGCCCGTGAAAAAATAATGGTGGTGTGCCTATCTGGTCGTGGCGATAAAGACATGGAGACCGCCTTGAAATGGTTCGATCTAGGGAAAGCAACCCCGTCATCTTCTCTCATGACAGGCAATAAAGAGGCAGTTGCTGAGAAGGCAGTGCAGGCAGAAAGCGAGGCGCACGCATGAGCTATCAAGACGCACAGCCGCATGCGGCAAAGTACGAAGTCCTTGACGGTACCTTCCCACCCCAAAACCCGAACTCGCTTCTCGTGCAGCGGTTAAGCGAATGCAAAGAAGATGGGCGTGCAGCACTTATCGGGTACCTCCCCGCAGGTTTTCCCAACTTTGAAGATTCTGTGGCAGCAGCTATCGAATTAGGCAATAACGGTGCCGACATTATTGAGCTGGGCGTACCGTACTCGGATCCGGTCATGGACGGCCCCGTTATCCAGCATGCCACAGGTGCCGCATTAGAAGGCGGCTTCAAACTTTCTCGGGTTTGATGCTGTACGGCGCATTACCGAGGCAACCCAAGCTGTCGTTGTCGTGATGACGTATTGGAACCCCGTACTTGCCTACGGTGTTGATAATTTTGCACGTGACCTTGCGGCTGCTGGAGGAGCTGGAATGATCACTCCAGATTTAGTACCCGATGAAGCATCGGCTTGGTTCGAAGCCTCTGAAAAATACGGGTTAGATCGTATTTTCTTGGCGGCCCTATCGTCATCCCATCAACGTTTAGAGACTATCGCTAAGGCTTCGAGCGGGTTCGTTTATGCCGTTTCTGTCATGGGCGTTACAGGGGCTCGCACCTCAGTCTCAGAAGCTGCCCAAGGACTTGTCGAAAACCTTCATGCTGCAGGCGCTGAATACGCGTGTGTTGGTTTAGGCGTTTCAACTCGTGCCCATGTTGAAGAGATCGGAACTTATGCAGATGGTGTGATTGTAGGAACGGCACTTGTAAAAGCTCTAGCTGATGGAGGTCCTACTGCGGTGGGAGCACTAACTCGTGAACTTGCAGGACGTGCATAGTATGAATGTTATATTATCGGAATCCTTTACCTCAGCAGTATCCCTTCCTCTGGCGTCAATCCCGTCGCCGAGTGTATCTTATCTTCAGCTTGGGCCGTTTCGTATCCATTTTTACGCACTTTGCATTTTAGCCGGAATAATCGTGTGTCTATGGCTTAGCGCTCGGCGCTGGGCACAAGTTGGCGGCACCCGTGAGCGCGTATATGACGTGGCAATGTGGGCTATTCCCGCTGGAATTATTGGGGCGCGTGCTTACCATGTGCTCATTACAGACCCTGGCAGCTATTTTGGTCCCAATGTCTCTGATCCTTGGGCTTTCCTGAAGATTTGGGAAGGCGGCATCGGCATTATGGGAGCGGTGTCCGTAGGAGCCCTGGGGGCCTGGATCGCTTGTCGCCGATACCAGATTAACTATGCAGCATTTGCGGATGCAGTTGCACCAGGTATTATTTTGGCGCAGGCTTTGGTCGTTGGGGCAACTGGTTTAATCAGGAGCTTTTCGGTAAACCTACTACCCTTCCGTGGGGTTTGGAGATTAGTCAATCGAGTGGGAATTTTCCTGCTCAATATCCCGCAGGAACTCTCTTTCACCCCACGTTCCTTTACGAATCATTATGGAACCTTGTGGGCGCATTCCTTCTAATTTTCCTGGGGAATAGGTTCCTGAAGCGCGGACAAACTTTTTGGTTCTATGTGCTGTACTACGGTATTGGACGGTTCTTCATTGAAGTGTTCCTGCGTATTGATACCTCTGAAACACTTCTGGGGCTGCGGGTTCACGTGTGGACATCGGGTGCCCTGATTGTACTAGGGTTGATCGGCTTTGTTGCCGCTGGTATTCGCGCTAGGGCTAAAGCTGCAGCGGGCATTGCTGAAGCTCCAGTTCAGGGGCCATCTGTTCAGCATACCCCTAACTCAGAGAAGACTGCCGCCCAAGATTCGGATGAAGTTTCTAACCAGGGTAAAGAGACCTTGGAAGAATCTCGGATATCCGAAAAGAAGGTAACGGAAGAGAAGAAAGCTACAAAAGACAAAGAACCAGGCACCCAGGAAGAGCCTGCAGATAGGGTTCAGACCGGTGATAAGCAGGATAAAGCTCCTGAGATCCCGTGGAAAAAATCTAAATCGTAAATTCTTGGACAACTAATCTTGGGTCCTCTTCACTATTTCAATGGTGGAGAGGACCTGACTTTTTCCTTGATGAAAGATAAAAGGAGGGGGTGGGCCGCACACACAAGACCCACCCCCTGCAACCGAATACGTTATCGGCGCGGCCTCGCACCCGCATCCGGAATCAATAGACCGGAGGAGGAGAGAAAACCTCCGGCCAAGTCTATTTTGGTAACCTGCTATGCAATATCAGAGGAATTTGGATATTGCTTCAACAAGTGGTTTTAGAGACTCTCGGTTGGTGTAATCCGCATGGCCGGTTTTATAGCACTCAAGCATTTGCTGAATACCTTCGTTGGGGTTTGGATTAGCCATCAACCAGGCGCGAACCGGACCTTTAAGAGCGGTCTTATGAGCAAGTGAAAGTTCTGAAAAATCAATCCCACCACGTAAATGGAAAGTCGGGCGTCCATCGGTGAGTTCTGCGGTATAACTTTTAGCGACAGCCTTGTCGAGTAGTTTTTTGGAGTGCTCGCCTGTGAAGGAAACCGTGAAGAATGCAGTACGTTCCTTTTTAGGGAGAATAAAGGGAACAATTTTCTTCTTGAGGCTGGGAGCGCCTGTAAGGAACCCACCGTAGTCGCTACCGCCAATAATAACGGAGTCTGCTGCTTCCACAAGTTCAGGGGTTACTTCTGTAGCCCGTAGAGTATCGACTTCAGGAGTCTGTGGTAATGCTCGCAGATCTTCTGCTAGCCAGTTCGCATAACGCTCGGTGTACCCATAGGTTGAACCGAAGATAATCAGCACACGAATGGTCACTGAAGCCTCCCAAAGCAAATTTGCATACAAGATACTAATTATTGATTCCAGTCTATGGCAGGTGGTGATAAATGTGAAATTGCTTAGCCAATACTGGCGTGTCGTTTTTATCACATGGAAGAAGGGGGTGAGCGATGAACATCAAGGTGTGTCATACATGATGTGGGCATATTTGTTTCTCGGACAGGACCGCTTGGCCATAGTTTCAAATGAGATGTCAGAAAACAACTAAAACCTAATTATTGTTCTGAGGGGCAGGTAGAGAGCATGTGAGTCTTGAGTGGGCAACATGGTTCGAGGTTAAAACAAGGATTTCCTGAAAATACCGAGAATTTTCCTCCCGAAAACGCTTGAGAAGGAATATACTAGAAGGGATGCATGCCGCACATGCCATGTTGTGTATACATGGTGTTGTGTGGGAATAATTGGGACTCCTGATGAGAAGGTTCCATTCATATTATGGGTATCTTTCTTAGAAGGTTCCACCCCAACACACGAAGGTTAGGTACATGAGGCGCGCAAAAATCGTTGCAACCATTGGTCCGGCTATTTCTTCTCCCGAAAAATTGCGGAAGCGGTCAAGGCGGGTATGAACGTTTCCCGTCTGAATATGAGTCACGGTGACCATGACGTTCACACTAACTCTTACACAACTATCCGTGAACAATCCGCGGCGTTGGGGAAAGAAGTAGCTATTCTCGCTGACCTGCAAGGTCCTAAGATCCGTTTGGAGCGCTTTGTAAACGGGGAAGAATATCTAAAGCCTGGCGCTGATTTTACGATTACTTCTGAGGACGTTGAGGGTACCAAAGATATCTGTGGTACGACTTATAAAGGTCTTCCTGGCGATGTGAAACCCGGCGATAAACTTTTGCTGGATGACGGTAAGATCCAGCTGGAAGCCGTTGAAGTAACTCCAACTCGTGTTCGCACTCGTGTGATTGTAGGCGGACCTATTTCAAACAATAAAGGCATCAACCTTCCTGGGGCGGCCGTTTCTCTTCCCGCACTGACCGAGAAGGATGAGGCTGACCTTCGTTTTGCCTTGAATTTGGGCGTAGATATTATTGCTCTTTCCTTTGTACGTAGCGGGAAAGACGTAAACCGCGTTCATGAGATCATGGCCGAAGAGGGTATCCGTATTCCGGTGATTGCCAAGATCGAAAAGCCTCAAGCCGTTGATAATCTGCAAGATATTATCGACAAGTTTGATGGCATCATGGTTGCCCGTGGCGACCTTGGCGTGGAACTGCCGTTCTCTGAGGTGCCACTGGTTCAGAAGAAAGCTATTGAGATGGCTCGTCGCTGGGCTAAGCCCGTTATCGTGGCAACTCAGGTACTTGAGTCCATGATCTCTAGCCCGACTCCTACGCGCGCGGAAGTCTCTGACTGTGCAAACGCAATCTTGGATGGCGCCGATGCGGTGATGCTCTCCGGCGAGACTTCGGTGGGCAATTACCCCATTATTACCATTGCGGCAATGGCCTCCATTATTCGTGATACTGAGGAAAAGGGTCTATACCGCGTACCACAGCTGGACCGTAAGCCCCGTACCCGTGGTGGTGCCATCACGCGTGCAGCTGTAAACATTGCGGAACAATTGGATGTAGATTACATTAGTACTTTTACCCAGACGGGTGACTCAGCACGCCGTTTAGCACGTCTACGCCCTGCGCAGCCGGTACTTGCTTTCACCCCCAACCCAAAGGTGCGTGCTTTTATCTCACTGTTGTGGGGCGTTGAAGCTGCGCATGCGCCGGTGGCGACCAACATTGACGGTACGACCGACATCGTAAATGACTACCTAGTGGAGCATAAGCTTGCAGAACCGGGTGATCTTATTGTGATTGCTGCAGGTTCCCCTCCCGGGGTGGCGGGATCAACCAATATGGTTAAGGTACACCGTATTAAGGAACAGGGTTCCGGTGAGCATGAGCCGGAAGAGCGTGAGCACCTGCACCCCTACGGGGAAGACGAACACAAGTAAGGTTCTTCTTTATCGTGTAAACATTTTTCGAACTAAATCTATGAGAAGTCCCGCCTCTTTGATGCAGGAGGCGGGACTTTCTATATGCGGAAAGACCCACCATATGAGTTGCGGGTACACAATCTATTGAACTGGAGCTCCAAGAAAATAAAAACTCGTCTCAAAACCATAACTATGGTCAAGACGAGTTTAGTAAATGTGCCCGAGGTGGGACTCGAACCCACACTCCGAAGAACCTGATTTTGAGTCAGGCGCGTCTGCCAATTCCGCCACTCGGGCTTGCACTCAAAGGTACGCATAAGATTTTACCCTATCGATTGGCATAAAATCGAATTACAAAGAGTGAGAAATGTCCACAGTATTCTTTGAATCCTCGACGATAGTTTTGCACCTAGACGAGAAACATACAAATTTCAACCTTATACAGTAGATGAAGTTTTATTAACTACTGTAGAATAAAGGCGACTGAAAATAGACCAAGGAGAGAGTTATGTCAGAGAAGACCGCTCACGAACACGAGGGAGATCAGGTCTCGGCGCGCACCGTTGTGGTTGCCGAAGACGAAGCATTGATTCGCCTGGACATCGTCGAAATCCTGAAGGACCAAGGGTTCGAGGTCGTGGCAGAGACCGATAATGGTAAAACCGCTATCGAGCTTGCCAAAAAACACCATCCCGATTTGGTGCTCATGGATGTCAAAATGCCGATTATGGACGGTATTACAGCCGCCGAGGAAATCGGAAAGGAAAAAATAGCGCCTGTGGTGCTCCTGACCGCTTTCAGCCAGAAAGAGCTGGTGGATCGTGCTGTTGAAGCTGGGGCCATGGCATATGTGGTCAAGCCCTTTACTCCTAATGACCTTTTCCCCGCTATCGAGGTGGCGCTTTCTCGATATGAACAGCTGCGTACGCTAGAGAAAGAGGTTACAACTATTCGTGATCAGTTTGAGACTCGAAAGCTCGTAGATCGTGCCAAGTCATTGCTTATCACCAAAATGAACCTCACCGAGCCTGAGGCATTCCGGTGGATTCAGAAGACCTCAATGGACCGTCGCCTCTCTATGCGAGAGGTATCCGATACTATTATCAAGCAGCTGTCTGAGTAATCTTCTTGGGACCTTAGTGTCAAGTCCCAAACGATGATTAGCTGCTCTAGAATATAAAATTCAGGAGTGTGGATTTTCAGGACAACAAGAGTCTTGTTGTCCTGAAAATCCACACTTCCTGCTTTACGCTTTTATTTGCTCACGACAGCCTTGAAATGAATGTATTAGCGTCGCATTATACGGGTTATGTCGTCATCGTCATCACTACCATGAGGACCTTTAATCGGGCGTGCTGTTGGGGACCCAGCCCAGAGTAAAACGCCGGCTGCCATGAAAAGTCCTAACCACCAGAAACTTCCTGGATTTCCCATAGCGGCAACCCAACATACCAGTAGAGCAGCTATGGCTAAGGGCAATGTAATACGTTTTGCACGGACGATTTGGATAGCGTTTGGAATACGGTTGGCGCGCCATATCAATCCTCTATATGTCTGCTTTAGGGTCGTGGAATGATCATATTAGTTATACGAGCTGTACAAATAGTTCGATCGGACTCATCCATAATCTCTATAGTGTGTACGCAAACGGTACGTCCCAGCTTAACTGCCGTACAGATTCCCGTAACGTGGCCACTAATAGCGGGGCGCACGTGAGTTGCATTGAGATCTACCCCAACGGCTATGGAGTCAACTCCTCCATGGATACCTGCTGCTAATGAACCAAGAGTTTCTGCAAGAACAGCCGAGGCACCTCCGTGGAGCAAACCGACAGGCTGGGTATTCCCCTGCACAGGCATGGATGCCACAGCTCGCTCAGCAGTTAGCTCACTAAAGATAATTCCCATACGGGGGATTAGCTCTCCCAAACCCTTCGGAAAGAATTTATGAGCCTCTGCGGGTACACCGTACTCGTTGAGCTGCGCTATAAGGTCAGCAGATAGTTTAGGGGTAGATTCAGTCATGCCTTCAAGTGTACTCCCAGTGATAGGGTGGAGTAGAAAAAGAGCTCTTATAAAGTATGTGTTTGTCGGGATTGAGAAGAAACGAGATTCCTGCTTTGGAAGGTGTAAGAATATGGATGATCATGCACGTATCTATGAAGAATGGCATCGGTACGCTAAAAACCGTGATACTGAAGGACTGCTCAGCCTTTATGCTGAGGACGCAGTTTTTGAAAGCCCCCTTGTGCCAGCAATAATTCCCGGAGCTGGCGGCGGAGTTTTGCGGGGACGAGAAGCGATTAAGCATTTTCTGGAAGAGGGCACCCACCGTCGTCCGAATGAACTTGTACGTTGGTACCGCACGGGGGAGTATCTGACTAATGGGAAACTTTGGTGTGGGAATATCCGCGAGAAACTCCTGAAGGAGAACAAATAGATATCTTAGAGCTCATGGAAATATCTGATGGGCTTATTGTGAACCATCGCATCTATTGGGGTTGGAAAGGATGTCAGCATATTAGCGAAGCCCTCGTACGGAATAAGTAAGGTGTAAGTAAAGCTCCATATGAATAACGGGGTGCGCATCCAAGGTTTCTGGACGCGCACCCCCGTCGTTTAGATCAAGGCTATGCCGAAATTGCTTCTGCTTTTTCGATGTCTTCATCGCTAATCCCGGCAGTTGGATCAACTCCCAATATCTTAGAGATACGTTCGGTAAACGTTGCAATGGTGGCATCTCCGGTGACATTAGTTGCGGTACCGAAAGAGTCTTGCGCAAGGTACAGAGCAATCATGAGGGCGATCATGGATTCATTGAAACCAAGCATCGACTCCAGCAGCCCAATGGCGGTCATCACGCCTCCGCCGGGTACACCCGGGGCCGCGACCATCATAATGCCTAGCATAAGCACTACTGGAGTTACCGAGGCAAAATTGGGGTTTTGCCCAGTCATATACAGGACTGCGACTGCACATGAAGTAATCGTGATCATAGAACCCGAAAGGTGGATGGTAGCGCATAGCGGAATAGCGAAATCAACCACGCGAGGAGAAATACCAGCCTTCTTCGCGGATCGAACCGTTACCGGGATGGTAGCTGCTGAGGACTGGGTTCCGATGGCCGTGAAATAGGCGGGCATCATGGTCTTGAGCATCCTAAACGGGTTGCGCTTTGAAACGCTTCCGGCAACTGTGTACTGTAGCGTTAGCGTTACCCAGTGCAAGATAATGACCATAATGAATACCATGCCAAAGACCGAAAGAATCTTAGCAACCTGGCCCGCAAGGGTCATATTCGCAAAGACACCCACGATATGGATGGGTAGAAGCGGAATAATAACGTAGCTGAGAAGCTTCTCAATGATAACTTGAAAATCCTCGAAGAGATTGAGCATGCTACGAGTCTTGAGGGCTGTTATTCCCAGACCTAGGATAAAGGACAGAATAAGTGCGCTCATCACTCCCATAATGGGGTCAAGCTCAAACTTGATGTATCCTGTCGAGAGTGCATTTTCAGGGTTATCAAAAGATTCTAACCGTTGCCCCTTCAGCAAAATAGGGTACAGGAATAGTGCCGCCATTAAAGCTAAAAATCCAGCAACAATACTGGAAAGATATGACAGAGCTACGGTAATGCCCAGCATCTTACCTGCACCTTGGGCTAGAGAACCAATTCCTGGAACGATAAACCGATAATAATAAGCGGGATAGAGAAGCTCAGGAACGCACTGAAAACAGTAGAGAACGAGACAAAGATCTGAACTACAACATCGGTAGGGATAGAGATACCCAGCCCGCTATTTATGCCACCGATCATCCCAGGAGTTGTAGCACCGATAAGAACACCTGCAAGAATTGCAATCACAATCCAGGCAAGGAGAGGGATCTTTTTGAGTAGTTTCATAATTTCCTATGTGTGTTGGGACCGATAAGATCCATGCCGCTCATCCCCGGTATTCTCAGGGAACACTCAAGTATAGAGTTATATCCTAGCGTGAATGAATATGTTTATCCAGCGACAGGACAGACGTTCATGACATGAAAACGCCTAGCCGGTACTAGGCCTTTTAGAAGTTTTCAGGCGTGTTGCGTTCACTATCACTCCCGCCGTCGAAAACCTCTAGAATGGGATTGTGAGTAACTCAGAAAATACCCTGCTCCTTATTGATGGACATTCACTGGCCCTTCGCTCTTTCTTTGGCATTTATACAATGGCAGAGAAAACGGGAAACCATGTTTTTGTGCGAAGCGACGGGCAGCATACGGAAGCAGTTCATGCCTTCCTGTCTACCTTGCTGAACATTATTAAAGACCATAACCCTAGCCATATTGCGGTGGCATTCGATCTGCCCGGTGGTACTTTCGCACGGAGGAATACAGCGAATATAAGAGCGGTCGTAACGTTATCCCTGAAGCCTTCGACGGGCAGCTTGATCTCATCAAGAAGATGCTCGGAGCTCTGAAAATCCCGGCGCTCACCCAGGAGAATTATGAGGCAGATGATATCGTCGCGACCCTGACACGGCAGGGATCAGAAGCTCAATACAAAGTGCTCATTCTTTCAGGAGACCGCGATATTTTCCAGCTTGTTACGGACGATGTTACATTGCTGTATCCCGTAACGACTGGTCCCTCCAAAGGTATTCAGCGTATGGATCCTGCAGCGGTTGAGAAAAAAACAAAAGTACCACCTCGGCTGTATCCGGATCTCGCTGCGCTCACCGGTGAGCAAGCCGATAATCTGCCTGGAGTCCCCGGAGTTGGACCAGGCTTTGCTGCTAAATGGCTTCACGAGTACGGTGATCTTGAAGGTGTACTTGTTAATAGCGAGAACATCAAAGGTAAAAAAGGTGAGGCTCTGCGCGAAAACATTGAGAATGTGCGCAGGAACCGTCGCCTCAACCAGCTTGTTGACACGCTCAATTTGGATGTTGAGTTCGATCAAATGCGGTTTATTCCGGACCTTCAAGAGCTTGAAGCGTTCTTCGATGAAGTGGAATTCCGCACTATTCGTAAGCGTGCCCAGGATATATTAGGGCCTGTCATACGTGCTTTGGGTGCGCAAGTTCGTACCGCAGGTGAAGAACCCATGACAGATAATGGTGTTCCGAGCGGTCCCACCTTTGAGCCGATTCGTACCGATGAGGCGATCACCGTGACATCGGCCGCAGACTTTCGTTCATGGTGCGAGCATGCAGCCCACGTTGGGTATGGGCATGACGCATCGGGTAATGCCATTGAGATCCCTGAAAGGCTTAAAGGCGCGGTTACGCTTTTCCCTGTGATTGATGTGCCTGTAGCCCGTGAAGGTGTGAAAGTTACCAAGACTAAGATTCGCGCTGCTGAAGAGAATCCGGTACTGCGAGGAATTATTCTGACCTCGAAAGAATCATCGCTGTGGATCAACCTGACGAATATTTCCGAAGATCTCGCCTCAGCATTTGCGGAGTGGGTTTCTGACCCTCAAATGCGTAAGATCGTGATGGATCTCAAAAATCAGCGGAAACTCTTACGTGAGTACGGGTATAAACTCGATGGAGCCATCGAAGATCCGTCACTATCCTCATATATGTGTGGATACATAGCAGCTGCGAATCGTAGGCTCTTTGCTGAACGTATTGAGGATTTAGCTGAGAAATATCTTTGGATTCCCCAACAGGAATTCAGTGAACTTGTCTTCCCAGAGGAAGCCCTTTCACTTTTTGAGATGCCCGGTGAAGAGAACTTACGTTACTTTACCCAGGTTTCACGGGTTATTCACGAACTGGCGCGTATTCTGCACTTCGAAATGCAAGAACAGGGTCAGCTTAAGATTTATGAAGATATTGAGCTGCCGCTTCTGTACGTTCTGGCTGATATGGAACAGGCGGGTATCGCTGTCTCAGATGCCTTACTAAACGAGCTTAATGATACGTTTAGCTCACGCGCATCCATGGCCGAGGAACAGGCGAAAGTACTTATCGGCGGTGACGTCAATGGTGAGCCCCTCAATCTGGCATCTGTGAAACAGCTCCAAACTGTACTCTTTGAGAGGCTCGGTCTTCCGAAGACCCGCAAAATTAAGTCCGGGTATTCAACGGATTCAGAATCTGTGGCTGACTTGTTGACCAAAGTATCGCCGGAATCAGATGGTGCTCAATTCTTGATTGCGCTCCAGGCGTACCGAGATAATATCAAGCTCAAGCAGACTGTCGAAGGTTTACAAAAAGCGGCAGTCACAGATGGTCGTGTACACACTACTTTCCAGCAAAATGCTGCATCAACGGGGCGTCTTTCCTCGACGGCACCGAACCTGCAGAATATCCCAATCCGCACTGATGAAGGACGACGTATCCGCGGTGCCTTTATCGTGGCTCCAAAAGTTTTAGACGGTGTAGAGTATGAAGGTTTGCTCACCGCCGACTACTCGCAGATTGAGATGCGTATTATGGTGCATCTTGCCGCCGATGAGAAATTAATCCAGGCTTATGCGGATGGTGAAGACCTGCATCGGTACGTTGGCTCTGAGGTGTTCGGGGTTGCCCCTGAAGAGGTGACACCCCAGATGCGTGCGAAAGTTAAAGCAATGTCTTATGGATTGGCATACGGTCTTTCTCGGTTTGGTCTCGCAAAGCAGCTCAATATTAGTTCCGATGAGGCAGGGGAGTTGCGTACCAACTACTTCAAACGATTTGGTCGTGTGGGGCGTTTCCTGCGCGGGGTCGTCAAACAGGCTCATAACGACGGTTATACCGAAACTATTTATGGGCGCCGACGTTCACTGCCAGATCTTGACTCTCCAAACCGAACTCGACGTGAGGCAGCCGAACGAGCTGCCCTCAACGCTCCAATTCAGGGGACAGCTGCAGACATCATTAAAATCGCGATGATTAACATTCACCGCCGACTTCAAGAAGAGAAGCTCAAAACCCGCATGCTCTTGCAGGTTCACGACGAGATTATCCTCGAAGTTGCCGTCGGTGAACGCGAAGCAGCGCAGCGCATCCTAGTAGAGGAGATGAGTGAAGCTATTGAGCTGAAGGTTCCTCTCGACGTGCAAGTTGGCTGGGGCAAGTCCTGGGAAGAGGCCGGACACTAGTCAGAAGCCGCGAAGAGAGATGAACGATGCCGTCGGACTTATTCGGAATATATTGCACACAGAATAGTGCAAGAAATACCCGCATCGATGCGCGTCGTTCATTGACGACACGCCCGAAAAACACGTACACTAGTAATCGCGTGTATCAGCATCCCTATGCACCAGAGGCATGTACCTACGCATCTTCCGGATGATACGCGCGGTAAGTATCCGTCAGACTCGACGTCACCTCTCTGCTTTGAGTAGGAAACAGTAAGTGAGCGCTCGCAAACTTGCCGGAGACGTCGACCTATTATTAATCCAATTGGAGCCCTAACTACATGAGCACCAACATCCCTCAGGTCGCAATCAACGACATCGGCAACGAGGAAGAATTCCTCAAGGCAGTTGACGAGACCATCAAATACTTCAACGATGGCGATCTCGTCTCCGGTCAGGTTGTTAAGGTTGATCACGACGAGGTTCTGCTCGACATCGGTTACAAGACCGAAGGCGTCATTCCCTCTCGCGAGCTTTCTATCAAGCACGATGTAGATCCCGGTGAAGTAGTCGCAGTTGGCGATGAAATCGAGGCTCTCGTCCTGACTAAGGAAGACAAGGAAGGTCGCCTGATCCTCTCCAAGAAGCGCGCACAATACGAGCGTGCATGGGGCGACATCGAAAAGATCAAGGAAAACGACGGCGTCGTCACCGGTACCGTTATTGAGGTTGTCAAGGGCGGTCTTATCCTTGACATTGGTCTGCGAGGCTTCCTGCCCGCATCCCTCGTTGAGATGCGTCGTGTTCGCGATCTTGCACCCTACATCGGTCAGCAGCTCGAAGCTAAGATCATCGAGCTTGACAAGAACCGCAACAATGTTGTTCTCTCTCGCCGTGCATGGCTTGAGCAGACTCAGTCCGAGGTTCGCTCCACTTTCCTCAACCAGCTCGAAAAGGGCCAAGTACGCGAAGGTGTTGTATCGTCTATCGTCAACTTCGGTGCCTTCGTCGATTTGGGTGGCGTGGACGGTCTGGTTCACGTTTCCGAACTCTCCTGGAAGCACATCGACCACCCCTCCGAGGTTGTCGAAGTTGGTCAGCCTGTAACCGTTGAAGTTCTTGAGGTTGATCTGGATCGTGAGCGTGTCTCGCTGTCCTTGAAGGCTACCCAGGAAGATCCGTGGCAGGCATTTGCTCGCACCCACGCTCTGGGTCAGATCGTACCCGGTAAGGTTACTAAGCTCGTTCCCTTCGGTGCGTTTGTTCGTGTTGAAGACGGTATTGAGGGTCTGGTTCATATCTCTGAGCTTGCTGTGCGCCATGTTGATTTGGCAGAGCAGGTTGTTTCGGTGGGCGAAGAGCTCTTCGTCAAGATCATTGATATTGATATGGATCGTCGTCGTATCTCCCTGTCCCTCAAGCAGGCTAACGAAGGCGTTGATCCCAACGCTACCGAGTTCGATCCCGCACTATACGGTATGGCAGCTGAATACGATGAAGCTGGCAACTACAAGTACCCCGAAGGCTTCGATCCCGAAGCTAACGAATGGCTTGAAGGCTTTGACGCACAGCGCGAGGCTTGGGAAGCACAGTATGCAGAAGCACAGGCTCGCTTCGAAGCACACAAGGTTCAGGTTGCTAAAGCACTTGAAGCTGACGCAGAGGCAGCTGCTGCTGCTCCCGTTGCCGCAGCTGAGCCAGCACCCGCATCATCTTACTCTTCCGATGAGAAGTCTTCCGCTGGTACTCTCGCATCTGATGAGGCTCTAGCAGAACTGCGTAAGAAGCTGACTGGCAACTAAGGTTTACTCGTTTATGGAGTAGCCTCTAGTTCTAGAGCACAAATATCACGCGCGAGGGTTCCCCAAACCTGGGGAACCCTCGCGTAGTATTGTGTGCCTTTTCTCGCGTACAGTTTTAGACCTCAGCACGTAGCTCGTTCCAGACCTTTTGAACCTGTGCTTGAGTATCTTCACGAAATCCACTATTGGTAATAACCCACCGAGCAATGGCGGAGCGCTGTTGATCGGTGGCTTGAGCAGAAATGCGTGCTTGGGCTTCTGCATAGGACATATTCCGATATTTGCTAAGTCGCTCTAGACGAATGGGGAGATCTGTCTGTACCGCAATGACAGCATCAAATTCTGCAGCGCGTTGAGTCTCAACCAGGAGCGGAATATCATCAATGATAATGCCCGAAAAGTTGGGGGAGTTTACCGCATCGTCAACAATCTCAGAGGCGCGAGCACGAACTTTGGGATGCACAATAGCATTGAGTTTCTTTCGCTCTGCGTCATGGGTAAAGATACGTTCCGCTAAACGAGCACGATTAAGGGTTCCGTCTGCATTGAGGACGGACTCTCCGAAGAGGTTGACTGTGCGAGCAAGGACTTCCTGCCCAGGCTCCATGAGTTCACGCGAGATCGCATCTGCATCAATAATAACGGCGCCTAGATCCCTGAACATCCGCGCAACTGTGCTTTTACCGCTTCCAATGCCGCCTGTCAGGGCGTAGCGACGGTACCGTGTAACGCCCATGAAACCCCTAGAATAGTAGTTGTGAGTACTCAAATGTTCCAAGAATTCCGCGCACAACGATACACAGTATTGCATGGAATAGAACCCTATGAGAGTCTTCTTGAGATTAAGCGTAGCGAATTTATTGGTCATGTTAAACGCGTATACACAACAGATGAGGCACGTGCTTACATAGATTCGCTTCGGAAGAGCTATCACGATGCCCGCCATGTGTGTTCGGCCTTTGTTCTTGGAGCGGACCGTGAAATTCAACGTTCATCGGACGATGGCGAGCCTGCCGGTACTGCAGGAATTCCAATGCTTCAAGCTCTTTTAGCACGCCAGACACGCATTGATGAGGGCGGCACTGACCTTTCTGATCTTGTGGCCGTTGTTGTGCGTTATTTTGGGGGTATCAAACTGGGCGCTGGCGGATTGGTGCGTGCCTATACCGATGCGGTGGTGCAGACTCTCGATAACGCCCATTTTGATTCTCGGGAACGGATGCGGGTAGGCACCGTTTTAGTTTCTCTGGCTGAGGTTGGACGAGTGGAGAATGAGATTCGGGCATCAGGAATTGAAGTATTAGGTACGGATTATCTTGTAGACGGCGCCCAGATCTCTCTAGGTGTTTTCGACCGGGAGCAGAAGAAGCGCGAGGCACAGGAACGTGTTATAGCAATAACTTCTGGTCGGAAAAATATCGTATGGGGCGATACCCGGTGGGTAGATATTCCCTGTTTTTAGCCTAGCCATATTAGATTTGGAGCATACCCTAAATTTTAAACTAGGATAGGCATAGTATCTTGGTGTTGATTGTGGTACGTTGAATACGGTGCAGCATTGTCTGCCACATACACCGCAAGTGAAAGCCGAGAATTTTCCCGTGCATTTTAACTCTGAACAGCATAGCTCCATCACACATACGTCTAAACCCGATATTGGACCTGCGACTGTTGAGCAGATTCTCAATGCTTATGCGCAGGGTAACCTAGATACGCTCCTGAATGTGTTGACGCAGCGGCCGCATGATTTTGCGCAACAGCTTAACCGTATTTGCCGTGCTTTTCCTTCTGAAATTGAACGTATTGCAGTCACTCTTCAAGAAGTAGGCGAAAATCTTCCTCAAGGAACCCTAGTTCGCCTCTATAATCAGTATTCCAATGCGGCTCGCGGCGTGGGAGAGAAAATCTCTCAAGATAATTCTCGCATGCTGCATATCATCCAGACCCCTGTGATAACTCGTGCTCATGCAGCCCGCTTGCTTCTAGCCCTAGAACTCTGTCTGGCACCTAAAATGCGTGGACTAATTGTGACCATGCCGCCTCAAGATTTTTACCAGCCTATGGAAGTCGAACCTCAGCCGGTCTCATGTAATCCAGCGCTCGATGGTGCAGTTAACCCCTTTACACCCAGTCTGTGGGAAACTTTTCCGTTGGGAAACTCCAATGAAGCTTTGGCGCTGAGTGCTACAGGTATACGCGAAATTCCTGACGGGTATGAGCTATCTGTTATGCTCCTCGACGATGACTACCAACGCGTGCATACCATAGAGCGGGGTGCACCAGATACATGTTTCTCATGTTTCTGGGATGAAGAAGTAGAAGATTCAGAGAACGATATTCGATGTGGGCTTGAGCTGGGATACCGTATTGAAGAATACGCTGAAATTAACGTGCACCGCGCCATGAAAATGGGAGCGCGGTATATTGTGGTGACGGCTCTTGTAGGTGAGTGCTTTCCTCAGAGCACTGATGAGGATGATACCTGTAATGCACCGTCGCAAAATGGCGCTCCACGGTTTGATTCTCGGGTTGCGCCAGATCTGCGATCTTTGATTATTACCCCGGATAAAAATATTCGCGCGGTTGCGCATCGCGGCAATTTTCACGTTCTGGATGTTCCAGGGCGCACGATCTGTGCTGTACTCGATCTTTATAAGCAACGGATTACTATGCCTGCGGTCGGCATTCCAATGAAAGCTGACGAAGACGATACGCTCGCCGCTCTCATGGGAGCGCTAAATGGCTACCTGCCCATGACAGTACGAGATTTCATGCAACTATCGGGAGCTATAGTTAAATAAGTATCAAGTTTGGATCGTGTGGAATATTGAACCCATCAATTTCTTAGATGGTGGCATACATCTTCCTAGAGTGAAACCCTCTGATTTCTCGAATACATCAACTAGAATAGATGTATGAGTCTTGCTCCGGAGATTAAACGAGTCGTAGCCCCTTTTGAAGTTATCAGCCCATATCAGCCAGCTGGTGATCAGCCCAAGGCTATTGCTGAGCTTACTGAGCGCGTGGAGAATGGTGAAAAAGATATCGTTCTGATGGGTGCCACCGGCACCGGTAAATCTGCTACGGCAGCATGGCTAGTCGAATCCGTGCAGCGCCCTACGCTTGTTATGGTGCAGAATAAGACTCTTGCTGCCCAGTTAGCCAATGAACTACGTGAGCTCTTGCCTAATAATGCGGTCGAGTATTTCGTCTCATACTATGACTACTATCAGCCTGAGGCCTATGTTCCGCAGACGGATACTTTTATTGAGAAAGACTCCTCGATCAATGAAGAAGTGGAACGCCTGCGGCACTCTGCTACGAACTCCCTTTTGACTCGCCGCGATGTTGTCGTGGTCTCGACTGTTTCGTGTATCTACGGTTTGGGTACGCCCGAAGAATATGTGGAGCAGATGGTTACTCTTAAGCGCGGGGATGAGATAGATCGTGATGACCTGCTGCGCCAATTCGTGAATATGCAGTACGCCCGTAACGACATGGATTTTCACCGTGGAACCTTTCGGGTGAGGGGCGATACTGTCGAAATCATCCCTATGTACGAAGAGCATGCTATTCGTATTGAATTCTTCGGCGATGAGATTGAGGCTATTTATACTCTGCACCCGCTCACGGGTGAGGTTATTCGAGAGGAAGACGAGATGTATGTCTTCCCAGCGAGCCACTATGTTGCCGGTCCTGAGCGCATGGCTCGCGCTATTGCCTCTATCGAAGACGAACTCCAGGAACGTTTACAAACGCTAGAATCTCAGGGGAAGCTGCTGGAGGCACAGCGACTACGTATGCGTACCACCTATGACCTTGAGATGATGGAACAGATGGGGTTCACCAGCGGTATTGAGAACTATTCACGCCATATCGACGGTCGTTCAGCAGGTTCAGCTCCGCATTGTCTGTTAGACTATTTCCCCGATGATTTCCTGCTTATTATCGACGAGTCACATGTGACGGTACCTCAAATCGGTGCCATGTACGAGGGCGATATGTCTCGTAAACGTACGCTCGTGGAACATGGGTTCCGTCTGCCTTCTGCCATGGACAACCGCCCTCTAAAATGGGATGAATTCTTAGAGCGCATAGGGCAAACTATTTATCTTTCGGCTACTCCCGGCAAGTATGAGCTTTCACAGGCTGATGGTTATGTTGAACAGATTATTCGTCCAACAGGACTGGTTGACCCAGAGATTATTGTAAAGCCCACGAAGGGGCAGATTGATGACCTTCTTGAACAAATTCAAGAGCGTACTGAACGCGACGAGCGTGTTTTGGTGACGACTCTAACCAAACGTATGGCAGAAGACTTGACCGAGTATTTGGTGCAGCATGGAGTACGTGTGCAATATTTGCACTCCGATGTAGATACTCTCAAACGCGTAGAGCTGTTACGTGAGCTTCGCTTGGGCACTTTTGATGTTCTGGTAGGTATTAATCTGCTTCGTGAGGGACTGGACCTTCCTGAGGTTTCACTGGTGGCCATTTTGGACGCTGATAAAGAAGGATTCTTACGTTCGACGACCTCGCTCATCCAGACGATTGGTCGTGCAGCGCGTAACGTCTCGGGGCAGGTACATATGTATGCAGATACTGTTACCGATTCAATGCGTACTGCTATTGACGAGACGAACCGTCGTCGAGAGATTCAGCAGGCGTATAACCGGGAGCATGGCATAGATCCGCAGCCTCTGAGGAAGAAAATTGCGGATATTACAGATGTTCTCGCTCGCGAAGAGGAAGACACCCATGAGCTTTTGCAATTACGCAAGAGCGGTAAGAAAGGTTCTCGAACAGTTGAAGCCGGAGCGAAGACAGGGTCAAGTACTTCTTCGAAGATCGTAGCAAGTACTCCAGAGTCGGATGCTCTTCTTGCCAAAGCTCAAGACCGTGTTCGCGCCGATGGCCTCGCAGCTGAGCCTGCTGAGGATCTGTTGGAACTTATCGAACAATTGAGTGAGCAGATGCGTCTGGCTGCAGAAAACCTACAGTTTGAGTTAGCGGCACGTTTACGTGATGAACTTACCGATCTCAAAAAAGAATTTCGGCAGATGCGAGAAGCTGGGCATGCGTAATGTCTTATTAAGAATGAAAATATAAAGGTTCAACCTTATACTTGTTGAGATATTGTGTTTTGCCCTAAAATTTAGAATATTGCTTCGATGAAGATATGCGTCATTTTCGCTTCACAGATGTATAGGAATTTGCGCGTTATAATTACTTATCAGCAGAGAAGCAATTACACTCACTCACAAGATATGCGTAGGCATTCAAGGAGAAGCTTTTGCCCAGAAATAAGTCAATATCTATTAATCGACGTGCTGTGGCTAAGGGCGTCGCATGGGCTACCCCGATAGTGGTCGCTTCTACAGCGGTTCCAGCAGTTGCTGCATCCCGATGTGATCCTAAGAGCGCCCCTGGATTTCGCCAGGCGGGTTCGTGGGCCATTAAGAATCCAGACAGAGGAAAACTCAAGTCCGCTGGATCTAATCGTCCGAGCACGTTTCATGGAAAAGAATATTGGATTTCAAATACAACTGCTTTAGGCGAAGAACCCGCTACTATTAGGATTACTGCGGGGTTTGAATCAGGAACTGATGACAGCAGTATTTTAAATACTGAATGTGGTATGTATCGTGTACGTATCTATATGACGGCTATAGAAACACGAGCAGCTTCCGGAGAATACCGTGGTAATCCTAAAGTAACTATTACCCTGAGAGATCCTCAAGGAAAACTTATTAACGGAAAAACTCTTCGATATACCACTGACCCCGCTGGACAACCTGGGGGTTTTATTCCAGTTCCCTTAGGTGAAGATATACAGGCACAAGAATGGACTCTCAAAGCAATTCCTGGAGTCTATAGGTTTGAGGCTGTCTTTGACGTTCCTGCCGAGGGCCTGGAGTCTCGTCGAGTCCAGAATCGTGGTCTTGGCTTTACTGTGCCAATTTTTGAGCCAATGTAAAGTAGATTATTTTGCATAACCTTGTACATGCACAGAAAGATAATAATGTCGTAGTGCATATGCATAGATTTACACGTATACCCACACTCTGGATGTGTTCTTGTTCCATAAGGGTTTAGGTGGTCATCAAACTTGAAAGAAGGAACAATACCTGTGCGAACCGGTGCGTCGCAGAGCTGCGATTACACGGCACGATAAAGTCGTAGCCCGAGCAATCGGAATTACCTCACCCTGCTTTGAATTTGCGGGGTAGATGCTTCCTGCCTAGGGAAAACTATGAGGCAACAACGTTCCGATCGTAACGTTCGCGGGCGGCGAGAACTGCATCCATATTAGTTTCTGCCCACTGGCGTAAAGCATTCATCGGGGCAATAAGTGTATTACCAAGCGGAGTTAATGAATAATCTACACGTGGTGGCATAGAAGCCGTGACCGCGCGGGTGAGCAGGCCATCGCGCTCCATGGAGCGCAAAGTCTGGGTAAGAACTTTGGGGGATAACCCTTCGATATGATCCTTAATCTCCCCAAAACGAGCACTTGGCTGATCGGCAAGAACAGCAACAATCATAGGAGTCCAGCGGTCCGTAAGATGTCGCAATACAGTACGTGAAGGACACGCGCTAGCCAGAATATTGGCGGGGGCTCCATTATGTGATGTCAGAGTTGCAGCCATAACTACTTTCCAGTCCAAAAATTGAGAAAGTTTCTATAATTACCTTGAGGTATCTGGTTACTAAAGGATACTATTGTCTCGGAAGCCCGGCAAGCTGGGGGAGTACAAGACAAAAATCCGAGCTATTGGCGTGCTTGGAAACAGGAAAGGATATACAGATGAACATCGCGGTTATTGGGGCAACCGGCATGGTCGGGGAGCGCACTGTGGCAGAGGCAGTTGCGCGCGGGCATCAGGTCGATGCATACAGCCGTTCTGGCAATGCTGTACCCGGTGCAGAAAGCAAAACTGTTGATCTAGCTAACACCGACGAACTTGTCTCAATCGTTAACGGTCACGACGTTACCATTATTGCTGTTTCTGCCGGTCGCGGTACTTCTGCAGATCCGGTTATCAACGCTCATAAAGCGCTAATTGCAGCCAAGCCTGCTGGCCGTCTACTGATTGTAGGTGGTGCCGGTTCCCTCATGGACGAAAATGGTGTGCGTCTCGTTGATACCGCTGGGTTCCCCGAGGCGTACAAAAATGAAGCCAAAGCTTTCTGTCAGATCCTTGAAGAATACCGAGCATCCGACGGGCTAGCTTGGACGTTACTTTCCCCCGCACCTCTTATCCGTCCCGGTGAGCGCACCGGAAAATACAATGTATCGCTTGACACTCCTGCTGGTACTGAGATTAGTGCTGAGGATTTTGCTGTTGCTCTGCTTGACGAAGCGGAAACCCCGAAACATCCCGGTGTTCGTTTTACCGTTGCTCACTAAAATATAGGGTTGGAAATACTAAAATCCGGTACAGCTTCGTAAGAAGCTGTACCGGATTTTAGTATTCATAAAGAATTTACTGATTATGGACCTCGGCTAGCATATTCTTCAAATGGCCCAAAATAGTGAGTGGATCGGAACCAAAACCATCATGATGATGAGTTTTTGAGGTCCATACCTGAGTATTACCAACCCAGCGGGCTGTTTCCATTGAGTTCTCAAAATCCACATAAATATCTGGGTTGTAAGCTGCAGCAACTACCGGAACCTCATTCCGATGCAACTGTTCATGATCGTAGAGTCGACCCCAATCTTTCTTCTCCGCAAGAATTTGCGCAACATCTGCCAGAGGGCGCAGGGCAGGATCTTCTTCGTAGTACCACGGGAAAATGTGCTCGCCCGTGAAGAAGAGAGTATCGGCTTCAGGCGAAAACTCGGGGCGCTGTGCCGCTACCCGTGCCGCTGCCCAATTAGTGGGGGCGGGCGAAGGTGAGAGCTCATAACCCGCAATGCCCGGCAAGGTACCGTCAGCGGGACCATCTGCATAGATAGTCTCATGCATGAGGGCGTAGAGAGGATTTGCCAGGAAAGAAACTTCGCTGCTCATAGATGAGAGGAACTGATCTGAGAGGCGATCGTCTCCTTCAGCGAAAGCAGTTTCTAAGAAGTAATGCAGACCGCGCTCGCGCCAGCGCCCACCTAAATAGTGGCCAGCCATCTGAAAACGGTGATCGGTCAAGCGCTCACCCGTGGGAAGGTACTCTTCATGGGTGCGCAGATGTTCTGCGATGTGAGTAGCGAGAGCTGCATCCTCGGGGAACCACTCATAGTATTCCTTGTTGCGCTCAGCCATACGATCGAAGGTATGCTGGTACACGTTGTCTACTGTGGTGCGAATTGGTGCCAAACCCGCAGTAATCCTCGAATCACGCAGTGATTGTGGGGCAAAGGACAGGTAAGACAGAGTCAAGAATCCGCCGAAGGACTGACCGATGGTTGACCACCGCTTGTCCTTACGGCTGGCGAGCAAGACCTCGCGTATAGCTTCCGCATCTGCGATGATAGAGTCTGCTCGGAAAAGCTCAACATATTCGGCCTGAATCTGGGGGTCACCCACCGCTGTAATGTTGCGTGCGGATAGGGGAGAAGACATACCGGTACCACGCTGATCCAGCAGGATAACGCGGTGAGTTTTAGCCAGCTCGGCTATCCACCCACCGATGGAACCGGTCTTAGGGGAACCAAACCCAGGACCGCCCTGTAGATAGACGATATAGGGACGCTTCTCGACGGGAAGAGTCAGAGTCTCGCTTGTATTGATGACTTCACGAGCAAAAATTTTGATGCTTTGATCTGCGAAACGTGAAGATAGCGCGGCATCACGCCCTTTAGAAAAAATCAGGCCGTGAGTGAGCGGAACCTGAAACCAATGGTCGATAATTTCGTATCCATCATGTTTGACGACAGTGCCTTGGCGGTATTCAACTTGAGGAAGTGCAGAAATGGTCAACGGTGAACCTTCTTTCGTACCTATAAACTCATTGTATATAGTCTATCGCGCCCTACCTCTTAAGGCAGAGCGCGATAGTTTTATGGTAGTGCAAGAAGTCAGATTCGCTTACATGTGCGTACTCAATGTGTTAGGAAAGCTTGCACAGCGAAGACTCAGCGGTTCCATTAACACGACGACCTGGGAACCCGGGGTCGTGCCTGAAGAAATATTAGAGTTATAGACTTGCGAGCTATCTACATATGAACCGCCTGCACCGCCGCCTTGAGCAGAGACCTGATACGACCTTCTACAGCTACTGGTAATAGAAAATGTCATATCCTTCTTATCTACCGTCACTGTACATGTACGTGACGTACCATCGAATGAGGTATTTGCAAAGACTTGTTCTTAGCCGCCATATTCACATTCCACTGATGATGCGTGAGCTGGGAATGGTAGTGCTTGCTGTCACGAGGCGGACATGCCATGCCGACCCCTGTACAAGAAGTTCGACGAGATAAGAAGGGGATTTTGCTTTCATAGGATTAAGGTAAGGCATTAAGAAGCTGATATAAAGATTTGTAAAGTGCAGTAAGAGGACGGAACAATCAACGTATAAGGTGTAGATTCCTAGTTACACGTATTATAGGGAAAGAAATACGGTGCGAAATACGTACAAGTATTTCGCACCGTACTTTATTTACTTGGTCTTCTTGTCTGCTGTGAAATTACGGCATACAACAGCGGTTGCCGCGCCATTCACACGCATACCGGGCTTACCAATGTTGCTACCAATAGTTATATTGGAGTCATAGACGCGAGAGGTATCGACGTAGGACCCTCCACCGCCACCTGCGCCGGAGAACGCCGCCGAGCCAACTGGCGACCAGTATCCCCCCTCGATGTAGTTCCCATCAACCCAACCTGTGACAGATGCGTAGGATTGATCCGCGCCATAACCGGCAGCAGTAGTCACTGACGCGCTACCGCCGCCGCCGTATCCACCGCCGCCGGTTGAGCCGTGGAGAATGGAACACTGGTTCAGATCACTTGTGCGGTACCAGGTAATAGCCATACCGATACCAACCACGCCTGCACCGCCTTGACCTCCATTATTTCCTTGGGAATTTTTTGTGAGGGTAGCATCGGCACCTGCGTTACCGGCAACGTTTTGGCTGAATAAGTAGCGCTCTTGTGAACCCTCAAAGGAAATAGCGCTGTTGCTCTTCGGATCAGACAAAGAACCTGCAGGTGCACCTGCTCCGCCCTGCCCATTACCGCCGCCAAGACCACCGTTCATGTTGAGGGCAGGTCCTGGGAAATACAAGTAGGTTTCTTGGTAGCTGCCGCCGCGTTCACCCACACGTCCGCCAGAACCGCCGCTTGCCATATCGCCTGTATTGAATTTGAGACCTTTAAAGCTTTCAGGCTGCGGACCGTAAAACTCCTTATTCCAAGAAGTACGCGAAATCTGGCGAGCCCCTGCACCGCCGCCGCCACCGGCAATAGCAATAGGAGTACCATTCAAGAGAATTGCTGATGCACCGCCGCCAGTAGGACCATATAGCTCGTTTATTAGGCTCTTGCTAGAATGTTCCTTGTACCGCTTCGTGTACTCATTTTCATCCACGATCGCTTCACTATGAGAGCCACCGTCAGCCCAGCCTTTACCCGGTGTAGACGGGCTATTATTATATGGGCCTCCGCCGCCAGCAATGATGAAGGTTATCTCATCGGTTGGGTTAAGATCGAGGGTTCCGGTAACAAGAGCACCAGAACCACCGTGGCCATCGCGGGCATTGCCTTGATAAGTACCACCAGCTCCACCCAAAAGGGTGAAGGTCATGACTTCAATATTGCCAGCGGTGAAGGTGTGGGTTACAGAATCACCGTTTGTCGTAGTGTTAGTGGGTACATCCAGGGTAATACCTGGGGTGCATCGTGATGATGCGAAAGCTGGTACAGAAGCGCTTGCTACAACCATAGGAGTAGCCCACGCAGCACCTTTCACAACGTTGCGGCGAGATATGGAATGCTTCATTGTATCCTTCCAGTGTTTGATGTGTGAGTGATATGAAAATCTTAGCGCTATTTTTGACGCACTATCGAATGATGGCATTATCACCAATGTCATTAGTAGGCGATAGGTGTCATTTCCTTGGTATCTCTGTAGATTTATCAGTCAGAACGTTAAACCTCTGATATGAAGCGACTCTACGGAGACAAGAAAATTCTAAATCATTTTTATGTGACGGTGCCTTTCGGGGATGGATATAGTGCGATTACTTGAAGCGCATAGATTATTTAAGAATTATAGAGTATTTTCTCCGTGAAATGTATTTCCGAAGTTGGGAATATTATAAAATTCACTATTTTACGTCAATATTGATGTGATATTTATAAATCCCTCAACCTCTCACGGAGTGATTTCGAGTAAAAACATTAAAATGTGTCATGTAATGATTGAGGGAATATGATGAAATACATAAGAGGAGATTTTGGGTGTAGGGGTAGCTAGAAATAATTTATTGGTAAAGTTATTTTTGATAAAATTTAAGGGTTGCGATACACGTATGAAGTTGGATTCGAAATAGTATTAATGTAAAGTTTTACTTATTTGAGGTATATGAGATAAGGCTTTGCATGGTCAAAATTCTACACATGCAAAGCCTTATCTCTAGAGAGCACCGTAACGCGTAAGCATCATCATATGCTATTCGGCGTTGTCTTTACTTACTCACCTTTATTGTCTTTATTATCCGAGTTTTCTTTCTTGGGGTCCTCGTTGTTGGGGAGGCGGCACCAAGAAAGTTCTGCTACTGCGTTAATACGGCTCAAAGCAGTAGCCGGACGGGTGGCCAGATCCGGTAGGATCTGCCCTTCAAGGAGAGCATCGTCATGGGTTAGGTATGAACCGCCCGCACCCGCGCCGCCAGACACAGCGGCAGCACCAACAGGAGCCCAGCCGCCTCGGTCGTATTTAACCCAGCGCTGATCAGAAGCATAAGCACCTGCGGTTGTTACGGAGCCAGAACCGCCCCCGCCGTAACCCCCGCCACCGGTTGAGGAATGCACAATCGCGCCCTGGTGCAGATATTTGTGGGTAAACTGACGGTTATCGACAAAGGCTCGACCAACTACGCTGCCACCGCCTGTGCCGCCGTTATTGCCGAGGCTATTTCCGTCAAGGGTAGCGTCTTCACCCGATTTGCCAGCTACATCCTCATAAAATACGTCGTTTTCATCGTTAGTGGCAAAAATAATGGAAGCATTGGAATCCATATTGCGCAGACCACCTGTCGTTGCGCCAGCGCCGCCTTTGCCATTTTCTCCCGCAAAACCACCGTTTGCTCTTATGCTGGGACCGGGGAAGAACTTGTAGATCTCAGAGAATGAGCTGCCATTTGCGCCGTTTCCAGCACCGCCGCTGCCGCCTTGGGCAGCTTCGGTTGTTTCAAGAACGAGAGGGAGAAACTCTTTGGGTTGGGGGCCGGACTGCATATCGTTCCATACGGTGTAGGAGTAGAACCTAGTTCCCGCTCCGCCACCTCCACCGGCGACAGCAATGAGTTTGTCATTGAGGAATACCGCAGATGCGCCACCGCCTGTAGGGCCGTAGTATTCCTCGGCAGTGTTGGGGCCTTCAAAGAATTTGACGGTGCGTGCGTCGGTCGTTTTGTAGGATGGCCCGTGTGAACCGCCATTAGCCCAGCCCTTACCTGGTTCCGTCGGCTTATCGCGGTTATAGGCGCCGCCCCCAGCAAGAACAAACTTGAGAACGTCATTCTCCTTGACTGCAAGAGTCCCAGTAATGAGTGCGCCTCGGCCGCCGGAACCATGCATTGCAAGACCACGGTAAGAGCCGCCCACACCGCCAGTAATGCGGAAAGTAACGGTTTCAACACCAGCAGGAATGGTGAAAGCTTCTAGGGTAGATGACCCATCATTAGTGAGGTTCTGGTTAACCGGGACAGAAATGTCGGGAACGCATTTTTCGCGGGATGATGCGTACACAGGAACAGCGGAGCTGGCGATAACAATGGGGGTTGCCCATGCGGTGCCCTGAATAACACGACGTCTAGAAATTGAGCTTGCCACGTATGATAATCCTAAATGTCTGAGATGTAGTGATAACTGTCTTTCCCTGTTTGCCTATCAGAGCAAATTCCGGGATGCGTTACTGAGCACAACAGACACAAGAATTACATAGGTGAACCTTAATCTGTAATCAACAATATATGTCAGGTATAAGTATATACTTGGCAGAATATATGCTGATATTAAGGTTAGATTCTTGTTATCTGTGTGTTTTGAATCGTAACTGTATCTATAGTTTACGTGGTTGAAGGTTGTAGTGGTCGGAAGTGCAGAGAGATTTTGGTAGTGCACTTCCATAAAATTTGTTTCAGATCACAAAAAATTTAGGCTTTATAGAGGTTTTTGTGATGCAATACACTAAATATTCTAAAAATCTAGGAATTTTGGCGGAAGTTTGTGATTTGTAACATACTTATTCTAAATAAAGAAACTATTCTTAATATTTGGAAAATGAGCGTGTTCGATAAACGCGGTATGTGGACTATAAGTACATCAAACTACGCAAGCTATTTGCAATGTATGACGGCGCAAAATGATGTGGAAGAGGATAATTTTATAGACGCGAGGGGGCAATCCTACTCTCGATAGTTTAAGGCTATGCGAACTCTATTAGCACTGGAATCGTTTTATTGGATTATGAAATGTTTAAACAATGCATTGAAAGTACGCAGCTGATCGCACATATTTTAGAATTCACCCACACTTAGGATCTTCAGAACTGGGTAACCAGCATCATCGGAGGCAGCAAGATTTACCTCCGCCCGAATACCCCAGTCGAAGTTGTCCTCAGGATCAGCAAAGGTCTGCTGTACTTTCCATACGCCAGGATGTTCCCGCACATCATCGTCAATCTGAACGAGCTTAGGGGAGCGAGCCTCAGCATCCGTATAGATATCGTCGTAGGCATCAAAATAGTCATCCATCGCATCCGCCCAAGCGTCAGCATCCCATCCTGAGGCCTCATCTAGTTCCCCAAGTATGTTCTCTCGCTCATCGGCGAAAAGCTCAACACGGCGGAAGAGAGCATTGCGCACCATCACCCGGAACGCACGTACATTCTTCGTGACGGCCGGGGGAGTATCATCCTTAATCTCGGCGGCGGCACGGTCAGCTGCCAAGGATGCAGCATCTTCGCCAGCGGCAAGTTTCTCCCACTCATCCACCAGCGACGAGTCGGTTTGGCGCACTAGTTCACCCAGCCACTCGATAACCTCCGCAAGATCATCGTTGACGGCCGACTCGGGTACCGTTTGCCGCAGCGCCTTATACGCATCCGAAAGGTAACGTAACAGCACGCCCTCGCCACGTTCTAACGCATAATACTGCACAAAGTCGTTGAAGCCCATAGCGCGCTCGTACATATCACGCACCACAGATTTTGGATGCGGCTCAAAGCGTGCCACCCAGGGGGCCGACTGCTGATACGTAGTGTATGCCTGCTCGATTAACTCAGTGAGAGGCTGAGGGTAGGTTACCTGATCGAGCTCATACATACGCTCGTTATACTCCACACCGTCTGCCTTCAGCTGCGCTGAAAGCTCGTTCTTAGCCTTACGCTCCTGTGCATATAGCACCAGGTGAGGCGGCTCCAAAGTTGCCTCAATCAGCGAAAGAACATCTAAAGCATAGTTGGGAGAATCAGGATCCAAAAGTTCAATGGCTGCCACCGCGAATGCCGAAAGCGGCTGATTTAAAGCAAAGTTATCCTGTAAATCTTCGGTAAGCCGCAGGTATGAGCCATGCTCATCCGGGGTATCTGTGCGCTCAATAACCCCGCCGGTCAGTAGTTCCTTATAGATACTAACGGCTTTACGCAAAAGTTCCCGGCGACGCTGTGGAGGCTCATGATTCACCTGAAGAATGCGATAGGCTGCGACCACCGGGTTCTGAGGGCGCTGCATCAGGTTCAAAAACATTGAGTGGGTAATATCGAACGAAGAAGTTAGCGGCTCAGGCTCTGCCGCGACCAGCTGATCGAAGGTCTTCTCTGACCAACCCACAAAACCTTCCGGCGCTTTCTTGCGTTTAGACGACAGTGACTGATTAATCTTCTTTGTATCGTCACCGAACTTCGCCTGTGCTTTGGCCAATAGGCGCGCATTTTCTATATCGTGTTCGGGCGCCTGCACCACTACGGTACCGGCGGTATCAAAACCAGCTCGACCGGCACGTCCCGCGATTTGGTGAAATTCACGTGCGCGCAGGCGGCGATTCTTCGACCCATCAAACTTCGACAAGGCCGTGATAAGTACGGTGCGAATAGGCACGTTAATGCCTACGCCCAAGGTATCGGTACCGCAAATCACCTTTAACAACCCAGCCTGCGCAAGCCTCTCCACAAGACGACGATATTTAGGGAGCATTCCCGCATGGTGAATACCGATACCAGCCCGCACCAGTTTATTCAGCGCCTTGCCGAAACCCGGGCCAAACCTGAACCTCGCAATAAGCTGCGCGATCCGCTCTTTCTCCTCCTTTGAAGCAATAGCTACCGACAGCAGCGCGTTTGCCTGTTCCAGGGCGGCCTTCTGCGAAAAATGAACAATGTAGACGGGGGCTTGCTTAGTCTGCACAAGCTCCTGAACCGCTTCCTGAATGGGGTCGGTTGAGTAGTAGAAATGAAGCGGAATTGGACGTTCACTACTGGCAACCAGCACGCTTTCGCGGCCGGTGAGCGTCGTCATCTCTTCCTGGAAGCGCGTGGTGTCGCCCAGGGTCGCGCTCATGAGCAAGAATTGCGCCTGTGGAAGCTCCAAAAGCGGCAGCTGCCATGCCCAGCCGCGTTGTGGGTCAGAGTAGAAATGGAACTCATCCATAATGACTTGGCAGACATCCGCAGACTTACCCTCGCGCAGAGTAATATTCGCCAGGATCTCGGCGGTACAACAGATAATGGGGGCATCCGCGTTAATAGCCGAATCCCCGGTAATCATACCGACATTTTCGGCACCAAAAATCTCGATAAGATCAAAGAACTTCTCGGAAACAAGCGCTTTAATGGGTGCGGTGTAGTAGGAACGCTGCCCAGTTGCCAAACCGGTAAAATGCGCCGCCACCGCCACTGTAGATTTACCAGAACCGGTGGGGGTAGCCAGCACCACATTATGCCCCGCCGCAATTTCCAAGACAGCTTCATCTTGAGCCGGGTAAAGCGTCATGCCTCGACTGGAGATCCATCCGGTGAACGCCTCATAGATTTCATCCGGGGTGAGCGGATTGCCAGTATAGTCGCGCCGGTTGTAACCGCCGGGATTCTCCGCGAGTTTGGGGGAAAGGTATTCAAGAATGCTCATGGTGCTTCAATTTTACCGAGTCTAGAGGCAGAGAATTAGCAGAATCCGTCAAAATCAGCGATGCGCACAATATTGGGTGACTATTGCGTTGCGCAAGATATACACGCCACAGGAAACTTAGGTTATGGTCATTTTTTTACGCTAGCAGAAACCCCTCTGACTGTTAGACTTGCGTATAGCGAAGTGCGGTTAGTTTCCCTTCTGATAAGGAGTACGCAATATAGCATGAGAATATCCTTAAAGGACACACAAATAGCGGGATACTGGGCGACCGCAAGGAAAAATACTCTTGATGATTGTGTGTCAGAACTTCACCATTTTATGACCTCGCTTGAGTCACTGTACCCGGGCGGACACTGGCGTATCATGCGCGAAGCTCCTCAGCGGTTAGGGGCTAATGTTGAAAACGCTATTCCTGGATTGACCGATCTGCTACTGGGCCAGCTAGAGGGCGCGAAAACTCCAGATGCAGACGCCTCATTTGGGTACTACTTTAACCTTGAATATCTGGGGCCGCTCCCAATAATTGTCCAAGGATGCGTGGGAATACAAACCGACAATAAGAATTTTAAAAACTTTGTCCTGATCAAATTTTGGCGAGACCCCGAAGTGCCAGAATCTTCACAGGGAGAACCCACTCTTGAATCCGGTCACCAACTGCTTGAAACAATTATTCGTTGTTGGTCACCGCACTTAGCGACATGGACAACACCCGCCTGGTTACGTGCTGTACCGAAGAGAGAAGCGTATACACCATCTCTAGGGTGGAAAACCTATTTCAGCGAACCAGCAGCATGCGAACTAATCAGCGACTTAGGAAAACCCCTGCATCAGGGAATACTTCTTGAAACCTCATCGGATATTCACGATGTCACCCCGGAGAAAATTGTGGCGCTCGCGCAAGAACTATCGAACCGTGGAATAGAGAGTGTACTCTACTGCGGCACATGAACGTATTGAATCAGCATCTTGAATCTTCGCACCAAAAAATTACTGCGTGACATCTCATGCTGTGTATGTTTCATCTAGAGTGTCTGCAAAAGTATCGTAGCTAGTTTTCTGTAGGCCCTCGTGAAAATAAGCGGTACAGCAGAAAACTATAAAATCTGCAATGCAACATGTCACATATATAAGGTAAATGTGTTAGCCTCAATATTTAATGAAATAGAGGGTATAAGCGAGGCACATATGGCGAATGCGGACGAGCAGTATCACCAAAGAAGTACAGAAGAAGCTCCCACTAGTACAAAGACGACGCAGAACCAGCAGAAAAATCATACACAGCCCTCACAAACCCCCAAGGTAGGTATTTCTGACGATGACCTGAAAAATCGGGTATCTTTACGCGTGAGTGCCCCCGGGTATAAATATCCCTGGTACCGTTGGGTTATCCCCATGCTTGGAGAAACTACTGCGGGCATCGGCGCTATCGGCATTCCCGTTGTCGTGGGCACTTTTATCAACCACCAAATCGCAGGACACACGGCTGATGCCTGGCTGCTGTTTTGGGTCGTTGTCGTCTCCATCGGGTTTATCGCGCTCAACGAATACTTTGGGTGGGGCGCATCCATGAAATTTGGCGCCGAGCTAGACCGCGACTGGCGCACCTATATTAACGCCCTGCTCAACCGCGCAGCGCATAAGAACAATGCGGGTGAGATGGTTACCGTTATGAGCAAAGACGTGCGCCGTATCAGCGCAGTATTCTTCTCAATCCCTCTCTTCACCAACGCCATGATTATCGCAACTTTAGGCGCTATACAGTTGTGGCTCATTAGTCCGCTCACTGCTGCGGTGACTCTTACCGGAACATCCTTAGTGATATGGGTTCTGGCGAAATACTCCACCTTCATGGAAAGTAAAGTGGGCGTCTACCGCGCGAAAGATGGTGAAAATTCTTCGCGTGCCTCAGATATAGCAACAGGACTACGCACCATCACAGGACTGGGCGCTGAACAGCAAATGCGCGAGCGCTATCGCCAGGGAGCAGATGACGTTTTCGACGCTCTCATGGAATATGAGAAAACTCATCGCTGGATGTTCCTTATCCGCGTATTCCTCAGTGGAACAGTCACCCTGCTTGGTATTGGTTTCGCGCTGACGGGACACGTTGAGAACGGACGCTGGGTACCTGATGTTCCAGCTGCCTCCCTAGTAACGGTTGCTTCTATTATCGCCATGATGGGTGGGCCCGTCTGGATTTCACAAAACTTTCTCACCGAATGGCGTTACGCCAAGGTGGGGCTGGCCAAAGTTGCTCGGCTTGAAGGATACGCCGGGGTACGTCAAGGTGTGCTCAAAGAACCGCGAACAGAGACCGAACTTGAAGCATATATGAACCATGAGAAAGAACACGATATGCCGGTCGTCGATATCCCACAGGATCCCGCAAAGGCACGCAACGCGCGCATTGTATACATCAATCCTCGACATTGGCAGCTGACTGCTCAAGAGTATGCAGAATCGCTTGTCGAACATGTGCGTGCGCTCGCTGCCGAAAAACTGCCGGATAAACAGCGAATCCTACTAAGTGAGCCTAACCCTATGATTTTCGCCGGAACTCTGCGGAATCACCTACGTCTGGGCACCGTACCGCCCGAAGATACTGTAGCTGCGCAAGCGAAAGATGAAGCTCTCCTTCAGGTAACCGACTCTAGCGAAATTGCTTACCGTTTGGGTGGGCGAAATCCAGATGAATATTTTGAAGCGCTGATCACTAGCGAAGGGGCTAACCTTTCGGGCGGACAACGCCAACGTTTAGCTCTTGCGCGTGCGCTCGCTCAGGGCACCCAAATACTCATTTTGACTGAGCCCCTAATTCTGTGGATGAGCCAAGCCAGAAATATATTTACGACAGACTTGAGGAATGTGTGGGCACGCCTGCAGCACCAGAGCTCTATCCTGGGCTGCTTGCGGGCTTTGAGACTATTTACATTATTTCGACAACTGCAGAAGTATCTCGGCGTATTGCGCGAGATAACAATATCGAAACCCAGAGGGTAAATCATGTCTAAGTTACCAACCGAACCGCCCCGTGTGGTTGTGCAGAAAATGGGTTCTTATATTGTGCGTTATAGAGGGCGTGCGTTCTTCACTTTTATGGTTTATGTGTTGAGCAGCGTCATGGGCGCGGTAGTGCCTCTGCAGATTGGTGCAACTGTTGACGACGTTGTGGCTGGTAAGTATGCGCAATTTCCGTGGAAACCTGTATTGATCATTCTTGCCGCTACTGTTGCTCAAGCCATCGTGATGCTTTTGGCTATGTACAGCGCCGCCCGTCTTGGCGCCCTTGTAACACGCCAAGCCAGTATAGATACCATCGATGCAACTCTAAATCTTGATGCGCGAACCGTCGAGGAATCCGGCAGCGGCGACCTGCTCACACGAGTAACTGATGACCTGTCTTCAGCCTCGAACGCCGTCAGCTTTGACCTGCTCGAAATTCTTTTTGTGATTCTGTATTTCGTAGTTTCTATGGTTTCACTTGCCGCACTCAGCATACCTCTGAGCGTTATCTTCCTGCCTATGATTATCGGCTTGGGCTTGCTGATGGGATATTTTCTGCCGCGTCTTGCCCGTGAAAATCAGAGCGTGCAGGAGATTACGAGCGAGCTTAATAGCGTGCTGACCGAGAACGTCCGGGGCGCATCCACCATTCGTGAACTTGGGGTGCATGATGCCCGCAACGAAACATTCGAGGCTGATAACGATCGGCGTTATCGGGCTACACTCAAGATGGTGCGTATACGCCAGAATTATTACACGCTTGATGCTCTGAATGCGTGGTTCCCTACCGTTATCTGCTTGCTCTGGGGGTCCTTCTGCGTCATGCAAGGGTGGGCAACCTGGGGTGCCTTGGCGACTGCATCCATTATGGTTTTCAGCCTGAGAACTATGGCGGATATTTTGGGGCATCACGTGGGCAATATACGCATAATGCTGGTTAATATGGGGCGTGTGTTTGGGATTATTAATCTGGCGCAAGCGCAGCGTGCCCGGCGCAAAGATATTCGTAAAGCACAACATCATGAAACTTTGGGGAATACCGCACATGTAATCGAGTGCTCCCATGTTTCGTACGGTTATTCTTCAGATGCGCTTGTACTGACTGATATTAATCTGAAGATTGCGCCTGGGGAGTGCTTAGCGTTAGTTGGGCGTTCTGGCTCTGGAAAAACCACGCTTGCAAGGCTCATTGGCGGTTCTTTGAGTGCGCTTGACGGTACAATCCGTGTGCTGGGAAAACCAGTTGGCAATGGGGAATTTCCAACCGATAAGTACGAAGATGGTAGGCCGCGACTACTGGTTTGTACCCAAGAAGCGCATATTTTCTTTGGTACCGTTATTGATAATTTCACCGCTGTAGTACCAGAAGCCACCGAGAAACAGATCGGTGACGCTCTGGATGCTGTTAGCGCTCGTTGGTGGCGTGAGCTTCCCCAAGGGTTGAAGACGCGCATCGGTACGGGAGAGCACGAACTCACCCGTGACCAGATTCAGCAGCTTGCTTTAGCGCGCATCGTCGCGGCAAACCCTCACGCGGTGATTCTTGATGAATCGACCACCCAGCTTGAGCTTGTGGACGCGACCGAATCATTACAGGCCGTGCTCGCGAATCGTGCTGTGTTGATTATTTCGCACGATGCGCGTATCGCCTCTCTGGCAGACCGCGCCGTTTTGCTTCAGGAAGGCATGATTACTGCTGAGGGCACGCCCGCTGAGATTTTCGCTCTGACCTAGAAGATGATAGTCAAGAACCGTACACTCTCTGCCCCTCTCGTAGATGGGCACAACGGCACGATAGAGAAGAAAAGTGTACGACGCTCGGACAGGTTATAGAGTTAGTTGGGATTTATTTTTTCTTATGGAGCCGCCATTCGGTATCGCCTGCTCCCGAGTCATCGCGATGCCAATGCTGCCCTGTCACCGGGTCAGGCTGCGTTAACTTTGGATTCGGGTTATTACGATCGGGCTCATCCGGATGTGCTGGGCATCCTCGAGCACCAGGGTCTTCGTGGCAGGTTTTACCTACAGAATGCACCTCGGTATCCCACACGCGTACTAGAGTGGGATCACTGCGAACCGTAAGCGAGCCAACAATATTCCAATCTCCACCTTTGAGACGGTACCGACCCTGATAGGTGACAGTAACGTAAGCATGATAGTTGCCGGATTCTTTGAAAGCATAGCTGGTGTCGGTGGGTTTAAAGTTACGTTTGCTCTTGTCCCAGACAGAGCCTTGCGCGGTTCCTGAATCCCGCGTTGTGTACACAGGGTCGCCGGCACCGTACTCATAGGTATAGGCAACGGGAACAGCTTCTATCGTGACTTCTTCATCGAGGATAGTAGTATCACGTGCTTCGGTTTTAACACCGGTCACATAGAAGTTTGTGTTGATCCCGGTATTGACGTGGGGCTCATGCCCGTCGAAATGTAGTGCGGGTTTTGTAGTGGTAAGTTCGGCGAGTTGCTCCCGAACCTGGTGCTCTATCTTTTGGGTGCGAACTTGGGCGTTATCGGCAGTAGGTTCGTTTTCAGGTGTGTTTTGGTCTGCAGGATCGTTGGGAACGCACGCTATACCGCCGTTTCCTGACTGAACGACACCGTATTGTTTATAGTTGCCTGAATCGTCAATGGGTAGGGGAACACGGGCTACTTTACCGGGTTTCCCTTGGTAGAGACAGGGCGCATCTTTAGAAGCATTGCCATTGTAGACATCGAAGGTATTTCCTACACTACTCACGGTTGCGGGAGCGTTAGAGCCTGTATCGGCGATACCTTGCTTCGCGTCAGTATCTCGATATCCATTACTTTGTTGAGGCACCGTATGAGGTTCGTTAGGCTGTTGTGAATTGCTGGAAGACGAGGTTCCCTTAACCGTGAGTTTACCTCCGTGGATATTGCCTGAATAGTCGTTTGCAGCAGAAGAAGAGTATGACACTGTACAGAAGAAAATTACTGTTATAGCGCAAAAAACGCGTTTCTTATTTGAGCTCAACTTTTTCCATCCCAGCAAATGCCCAGTGACCAGTTGATTTGAAAACGATACCGAACTCGATAGTGTTCTTATTTTGTTCGGACAAGGGATAGGTATGGGTCTTATAGTCTTCGTTATCTAAGTAGACGACGTCGTTAGCGATAATATTTCCGATGATGAGGTAAACGTGATCGCTTGGCGATATCAGAGTGGACGGGTCAAAGGTGAGTTTTCTAGTACCACCAACTGCCCATCCTCCCTTTTGGTAGAGCCTATAGACATAGTTGGCAATCTCTTCCTCTTCTTTATAACCTTCAGACGTATAGTCAGCATATGGTTGTACGTCTCCAGTTTGTATAGCGTAATTCCGCAGGTCGTTCCAATACTGAATAAAGTGAAAAAGCGCCTCCGGTGTCTCAATCCCAATATCTTCGGGCTTTTTGGGCTTGGGGACGTTCTGCGCGGGTCCTTTTTCGTCTGCGGGACGGTACTCACCTTTGGGCGCTTCAGAACCACCAGAATAACCCTTAGTGAAGGTCGGATGCGCCTGGGCCTCAGGTGAGGCAGATTCGGTACCATGTGGGCTGGAGCTACCGTCTGTGGTGTTGGATGTTTCGGCACGAGCAGGTGCCGTCTCATGTGCTTGCTCTCCGCAAGCGGTCAGGAACTCAGTAACGCAGATCCCCGATGCGAAGGCTATCAAGGCACGACGGTTGAGGACTCTTTGAGGTGCACTGTTGTGCCTAAGGGCAGGAATGCTCATCAGCGAACTTTCGTGGTTGGGTGAATATACAGCAGGCCGCGGGGGAGCGCGACCCTTTTCAACAGTACTGTTACATGTCAAGAATAAGAAATATTACTTTATAAGAGTTTGAAAATTACCAAAACTTAGAGATATGTGCACGGCAATGACACATAAAGTCCGTGAATCTATTGAGCCCAACGGTATATGCTACAGTGAAAACGCGATATGGGGTGCTCCATTTTGTAACGGATACACAGCACGGCGCTGTTGTCTGGAGCTGAGATATACCCATTGAACCTGCTCTAGTTAGAACTAGCGAAGGGATATCGAACTGTGGCAGAGCAGCCTTAACCTTCTTTCTGAAACACCGATTCATCATTATCTAGATAGCGTGGTGCGTTTGCAGCGATACCACGCCCATTCCAAGGAGACTTATAGCTATGACGCTATTAAACACATCTACACCTCGCGTGCTTTCCATTGCCGGAACCGACCCTACAGGCGGTGCTGGAATCCAAGCTGATCTCAAGTCTATTGCCGCAAGCGGTGGTTACGGTATGTGCGCCACAACCGCGCTTGTCGCACAGAATACACAAGGGGTTCGCAGCATTTTTGCTCCACCCACCGAGTTTTTACAAGAACAGCTTGCGGCAGTTTTCGACGATGTGACTGTGGATGCCGTTAAAATTGGTATGCTCGGCGATGTTGAAACTATCACTACCGTCAAGACCTGGCTTGCAGAACATCCGGTACCAGTGGTGGTACTTGATCCGGTGATGGTTGCCTCCAGTGGCGATCGCCTGATTAGTCAAGACGCCGAGCAGGCACTGCGCGAATTGGTGGCGCAGGCAGATGTTATCACTCCGAATATCGCCGAACTCGCGGTGCTCTGCGAGAGCAACCCTGCCCAGACTTTGGAGGAAGCGCACAACCAGGCGGCCCATCTTGCCAGGAGCACCGGCACGATCGTGATTGTTAAGGGCGGCCATTTGACGGGGGGAGGACGCCGGAAACTCGGCTGTTTTCCCCGATGGAACTCATACACATGTGGCTACTGCTCGCGTCCAAACGAAGAATACCCACGGTACCGGGTGTTCGCTCTCATCAAGTCTTGCTACCCGTCTTGGACTTGCTCTTGTGAATGGCAATAATGAGCTGAGTGTACGAGTACTCACGAACGCGCTGGCATGGAGCACCCGGTGGCTCAACGAGGCTATTATCGCGGGTGAGGAACTGCACGTGGGCAGCGGGCAGGGTCACGGACCGGTCGATCATCAGGCACGTGCTCGCCGTTTGGAACATGCAGCCGATACGAAACCGTGGGAGCACTTATACGCTGATAAAAATCTTACGGGCGAGAGCCCCAAGAATTTGGTGAAACCTGCGCAGCGGAAATCCCCAGAGTCGAAGGTAGCCCCGGCGGGTCCGTGGACTGCCGCCCTGTGGCAAGCTACCGGTGATATTTGGCGTGACATTCTCGATTTGCCCTTTATTCGCGGGCTGGGCGACGGCACGCTTGACGAGGATTTATTCGGCTTCTATTTAGACCAAGATGCGCAGTACCTTGCCCAGTATTCTCGCGCCTTAGCTACTCTTTCGGCACGTGCCACCTCACCGCAAGGTCAGGTGCATTGGGCTGCGGGTGCCCAGGCGGCAATTGTTGAGGAATCGCTTTGCACGATGAATGGTTGGCGGCGCATCCCGCTATTCCTGCGGAGCAGGGTGGTATTCGGCGTGGTGCACCTTCGGCAGTGACAATGGGGTACACGAACTTTTTACGTGCTACTGCTGCTGGCGAGGATTATGTGGTGGGTGCAGCTGCGGCGCTTCCATGCTACTGGCTGTACCTTGAGATCGGTTACCGGCTTTTGGAGAAAACCCACGAGGAACATCCGTATAATGCCTGGATTTCGGTGTATGGCGGCGAAGAGTTTGCTGCAGATGTGCGCCGCTGCGTGGCGGTTGTTGAGGAAGCATTTGAGCAGGCTTCCCCCAGTCAGCGTGTTGCCGCCGCGCAGGCATATATGAGCGCATGCCTATATGAACGTGACTTTTTCGACCAGGCTCATAGAGCGTTGCGGTAAACTCACACCGTCCGGCCCCCACGCGAAAAAGTAAAAAAGGCTCTTTATCCATATAAAGCGTATTTTTCACCGCTTGATTTGGATAAAGAGCCTTTTTAGCACGTAGAAGGGACTATGCCCCCAGAGCCTCCAGGCGCTCAATCAGGCGCTTGCCGTGATCCTCACCAATGGCGCGAGCAACAGCGGGGTTATCGGGGTCGCCAGTTGTGCCGTAGCTGTACAGTGGTTCTTCAAGAGGCATACCGGTAAACGCTGCGGTGTTCTCAAACTCGGTCAACGTGGCAGATACGTCGCGTGGCAGCATAGTGCGGTAGACATCTTCAATGGCGCCAGCGGTTGCAGAGATTAGAAGCTTCTTACCCTGCAAAGCGGTGCCGTTTTCTCCATACGCGAAGCCGTACTCGAAACGTCGTCAATCCACTGCTTCAGCAGAGAAGAAATTGAATACCACATTACCGGGAACTGCAGAACGATGACGTCTGCTTCCACAAGTGCCTTCTGCTCAGCAGGTACGTCAAACTTACCGTTTACACGCAGCTTGTCGAGCTCACGAATCTTGACGTTATCGCCGAACCGTGCCCGCACGGTATCAAGAATAGCCTTGTTAGCGTTAGAAGTCGTAAGGTCAGGGTGCCCCGAAATAATCAGGATATTAGACATAGTCATCCAATCTATTAAACATCAGAATCATGAGCTTGTGAGTGCTGATTCAAGTATAAGCTCAAGTTTGCCACCTTCGTATATTAGCACGCTATTCCCTATGTCTGCCTGTGAACATTATGCCGAATCTAATACATACTGCTAACAAGCTTTTAGTTTTCCAGAAGATGTACGATGCACAACATTACCCATAAAATGCATGACAAATACCTAATGCGATGGCGCCGAAAAAGAAAATAGCAACCGCAATATACTAAGCCCGCAAGGATTCTAACCTGGCGATGAGCTTGGTGCCATGATTCTCACCAATAGCCCGTACCGCTGCGGCATTCCCCGGATCGCTTGATGTGCCGTAGCTGAAAATAGGTTCTTCCAACTCCATACCCGTGAAAGCGGCAGTATTCCCAAAGTCGGCGTATGTAGTTGTGAGCTCATACGGCAAAGCATCACGGTACATATTCTCGGGAGCTCCCGCAGTTGCAGAAATCAAGAGCTTCTTACCGCGCAGCGCCGTGCCTTGCGAACCGTATGCGAAGCCATACTCGAAAACGTCATCAATCCATTGTTTCAGCAATCCCGGCACCGAATACCAGTACACAGGGAACTGAAGCACCACGATATCTGCTTCCGCGAGTGCCTTCTGCTCGGCTGGAACATCGAATTTACCATTCACGTACAGCTTGTCGAGTTCACGCATGTTTATCGCATCGCCAAAATGGTTTTTTACGGCATCAAGAACCGTCTTATTTGCGGTGGAATCTGGCAGGTTTGGGTGACCTGAAATAACAAGAATCTTTGACATGATAAATCCAATCTGTGTGCGATAAACAGGAAAGTTAGGAATCCAATATATCGAGCCTCAAGTAGAGCTGCTAGGTTCCTTGCTTATTTTCACGATTTCTACGCCCTGAGGTGAATAGGTTAAAGAAATATCCGGAACAAGCTATATTCTCCGAGTCTGTGGGAAAGAACTGTTCCGGATATTTCTGTGATATTTATCGAAGGCTGCTGTTACTTTTCCTCGTGAGAAGCACCCTTCAAAGCCCCCATAAGCGGTCCCACAATATCCAGCGGAAGCGGGAAAACAACCGTCGAATTCTGATCAGCACCCAACTCCAAGAGAGTCTGCAAATACCGTAACTGTAACGAAGCCGGTGAATCACTGAGAATGTCAGAAGCCTCCTTAAGTTGAGATGAAGCCTCAAGCTCACCACGTGCCGAAATGATCTTGGCGCGGCGTTCACGCTCAGCCTCGGCCTCACGAGCCATTGCGCGCTGCATAGCCTCAGGAATCTCAATATCCTTGATCTCAACCAGCTCGACTTTAATACCCCACGGGCGGGTGCGTGAATCAATAATGCTCTGCAAATCCGCATTCAAATCATCACGATGCGCCAGCAAAGTATCAAGATCCACACGCCCCAGCAGTGAACGTAGTGTAGTCTGAGCGATCTGAGAAGTAGCGATCGGGTAGTTTTCGACCTCAAGTACGGCGTCTTTTGCACTAATCACACGGAAAAGTACTACCGCGTTCACGCGCGCAGGAACGTTATCTTTTGTGATAACTTCCTGCGGGGGAATGGTCAGCGTAATCACACGCATGTCCACGCGCTGCAGAGAATCGATGAGCGGAACCACCAGGTTAATACCAGGTTTCAGCTCGGAACGCAGATGACCGAAGCGGAAAGAAATACCGCGCTGATATTCAGGGATGACCCGAAGGGTACGAATAATCAGAAAAGCGACGATTACAAGAATCGGAATAACAATCGAAAGAACGGTAAGAGAATCCATCATGTCCTCTAAAAATATGTTGGTAACGGTCAGTAGGAATGACCTGTGTAGATGCGTGCTGAGAAAAATCTAGATGCGGTGACAATACGCACCCCGATCTCTAGGTTACCGATTCATCAACGACGGTACCTTAGAAACCGGGGCGCGCATCCTCACACTAACGAGAGACTTCTTCGAGATTCTGCTCCTGAATAACCTCTGCGGTAGTTTTATGCAGACGTGGGGTAGAAGTCCCCTCGCCGCTCCACGCCGGACGATCAGGATCAATCTGCGAAGAACGCACAGGCAAAGTTGCAGCAGAGATTATCTGCTTACGAGCATCGTCGGTGCGGCGCTTACGCTCATTGCCAATACCGCCCCACTTAGCGGCAAACCTATCCATCTTAACCGCCACCGATTCATCCGCAGTAGACCCAGGAATATGTTTAGGATCTGCCACAAAGTTCTCAGGAGATTTGATGAGCTTGATGGCTAGGGGATAGGTGAGTGACAAGCAAGCCACAATAACGGCGGCTTCCACCAGCAGCTCCAAGGGAGCATGCCAGGCCAGAGCCGTAGCACCCACGATAATAGGGCCGAAAAGCGCAACCGTCACGGCAAGACCGCGATGGAACTTACCCGACTCCGAGTAAGGCCACTCATCAACTTCACGCGTAAGTTCACGCCCATTAGACGAGACGGTGCAAGTGTCCTTAATAGGACAGGTATTGCACACGCTCGGCTTGGCGCGGTAGCGCATCACACGATTATCCGTATCAAACGCTACCGGCCATAGCCACTGATCCTCGGGGCAGAGCCACGCATCGTTACTCTCGTGGTAGGTGAACCCGAAAGTCCGGGATGCCACGAAACGTTGGCTTGTACGCTTAGCAAGAATATCGAAGCCCCACCCGACGGCGACTAGCCCCAGCGCATAAACGCTGGATAGCCACACCATCAGGGATACTCCGGCAATTTGCTCAGGCATGATAGTCAGCCTCGACGATCGCTACGGTACGGACTTGTCTGTTCGGGAAGCTCGTCGGCAGCCTTAGCACCCGCAAACTCGGCGATGCGCTCGTCATCCACCAACTCGTATAGCGGCGGCTCGGGGAGCTCCAGAACGGTTTCCTTGTTCTTCTGTGAGAAGTACGAAGTTATACCCAACCATGCGAGTTTGAGCAGCGGCATGATACCAGCCAAGAAGATCACGTCGCCCGGTAAGCGTAGCCAGTCCATAATCACAGTTGAACCATCGTGAATAAACGCGAAGGAACGGGCCTCGTAGTAGCCTTCACCCACGGACTTATACAACTGAGCGACACCCAGCGGCAGAAGTGAAATGAAGACCATCCAGATCAAGCCGATGTTCAAGGCCCAGAATGAGAACTTCAGCCCCTTCTCAGGCCATTTATTCTCAGGAATCAGGTAACGCAACGCGAACACCGCGAAGGCCAGTGCCAACATACCGTACACGCCCATCATAGAGCCGTGCGCGTGGTTTGCGGTGAGTGCGGTGCCGATTTCGTAGTACGAAACAACCGGCAGGTTGATCAGGAAGCCGAAGACACCTGCGCCCAAGAAGTTCCAGAAGCCTACAGCAATAAGGAACATCACAGCCCAACGATGCGGGAACGGCTTGGTGCGGTTGGAGTACTGGCGAGCCCCCAACTGCATGAAGCCCCACGCCTCAACAGTCAGGAAGGTCAACGGAATAACCTCTGCTGCCGAGAAGAACGCACCGAATGCCATCTGTTCCGAAGGAGTACCAGCGAAGTAGGTGTGGTGCATAGTACCAACCACACCACCGGCGGAGTAGAGTACTGCATCCATCATGATAATGGAGATAGCGATGCGCTCGCGCACCACACCCAAGAGTACGAAGACGTAGGCGACCATCACAGTGGTGAAGAGTTCGAGGAAGTCTTCAACCCACAGGTGCACCACCCAGAAGCGCCAGAACTCGGCGACCGAGAAATGGGTGCGCTGACCAGCGAGCATACCTACGGCGTAGAACATCGGAATTGCCAGACCTGAGAAGAGGAACAACCAAGGCATGGAGGTTTTCTTCCCGCTCTTGAGGCGTGAGCTAAGGGTACGCCAAACAATGACAATCCAGATGAACATACCAGCGGTGAGCAGAATCTGGAAGAAACGCGGCAGATCAAGGTACTCCCACTGCTGTGCAAAGATAGTGTTCTCGGGTATCCAACCCTTTTGCGAGAACCATTCGTTGAGGAGCGAACCGAGCACCACAATAACCACGGCCACGAAGAGGACGACGGTGAGCAGACCTTGCTTCTTCGGCTCTTTGCGGGTAATAAGCGGGGCAATGAAGATACCACCAGCTAGGAACGCCGCAGCCGTCCAGAAGAGGGAGAGCTGTACGTGCCACGTTCGAGACACGGTGTAGGGCAGTAGCTCACCCATATTGATACCGAAGAACCCGTCTATTTCAACGCGATAGTGCTCGGTGAGAGCGCCCACCAAGGCTTGCAGGAGGAATAGAACAATAATCGTGATGAAGAAGAGTCCAGCTGCCTTCTGGGAGGGGGTGAGCTTAACTTCATCCGGCTGCCGGAAGTCAAGGACTGGGGCTTCTTCGCCATGCCAACCGATGGTGCGCGACCAACGACCATATATGGCAAACAACAAGCCGGTACCGCCAATGAGGGCGATGAGCGATAGAGCCGACCAAACCATGAGGTCTGCAGTAGGTTTATTATCAACGTTTGGTTCTGCGGGCCAGTTATTGGTGTAGGTGTAATCCTGGTTAGGACGCTCGGCGGCCGACGCCCATGCCGTCCACCCAAAGAATGCCGTCAAATCGTGCAATTCTTCGTCGCTCTTAATAGCGTTAGGGAAAAGACCTAAGGAAGTATTACCACGGGTAAGGGTGTCCTTGTAGTGGTCTGTCATCAAGCTGAAACCCTTGGTCTGTCCTTCGGTCCAGGTAAGGGTTTTGCTGGATTCGTCGTATTTATTCTCGTGACGCCACTCGTTTTTAACGATTTCGCGCGGTTCTTGCTTGCCTTCTGCGCGGTATTTATCAACGGCGGCATCGGTGGTCTTGCGTAGGTATTCTGCGGTGAAGTCCGGACCGATGTACGCGCCGTGACCCAGAACGGAGCCGTACTGCTGCAAACCGCGGCTCTGATAGAGCTCCTGACCATGCTGAATCTGCTCAGCAGTTGCGATAACTTTACCGTCATTGCCGACGATCTTATCTGGGAGCGGCATAGAGAGCGCGTAGGTGCGCATCGCCAAGACGGCCATGATGGTAAAGCCCAGGAGCATCACAAACGCTACAGCCTGTACCCAGCCTTTTCCGGCGTAGGCACCGACTGTATCCGTGCGGCGGGTGATCTTGGCGATCTCCCTGCGCGTTACGGTTTTCTTAGCCATTTTGATGTGTCTCCAGTGTGCGTGGATTGATTTTTGTTAGTGCTCGCGGTAAGCATCCCCATAATTAGGAAACCCACAGGGGCACTTAGTTTTATTCTTGCATTACGAATACGAATTTAGAAAGTTTACAGACACGGTGTCATTATTATGAAAGAAATTACACAGGTAGAGTAAGAATAGTTCTCATGTTGTGTATTATTTTGATACAATTTGGTGCCTCAGTTTTATGTTTAGGTGAGACTTACCTAAGGATTAAGCAAGGTTTTTGTACTCTAATTCTGGTGGGGTTCCGTAAGAATATGCATCTGCTTGAAATAATAAGAAAGTAAAGAAAACACTCCATAGGTTTTCATAATATCTTTGCTGCTCCCGAGAAAGTTACTACAAGCGTCAAGCCTATAAAATCCGTATGGAATAATAAAGAACGGAGAAAACCACCAGAACCATAAGGAGTTCGGACATGCTGGCGTACAAGGCAGGGCAAAAAGTAGTAACGGGGCTACTGCGCACTGTATTCAGGGCACGGGTGACCGGGCTTGAGCATTTCCCAAAGAAGGGGCCCGTAATTGTGGCATCTAACCATTTATCCTTCCTCGACTCCATTATTATCTCCGCTATGATGCCCCGCCGAGTAGCATTCCTCGCGAAGGCGGAGTACGTAAATACACCGGGTATTCGAGGCAAGGCCATGAAGGCCTTTTTTGAAGCCGTAGACATTATCCCCGTGAACCGCTCCGACCGTTCGGAATCCCTTAAAGCACTCGATCTAGCTCTTGAAAAACTTGAAGAGGGTAAAGTCTTCGGTATCTACCCTGAAGGTACACGATCTCGTGACGGGTTTTTATACCGCGGCAAAATTGGTGTAGCCTGGCTAGCCCATATGACTGGAGCACCAGTAGTTCCTGTGGGTCTTATCGGAACCGAACGTCTGCAGAAGCCCGGCTCAAATATGATTTACCCTCACCGGTTTACCATCCGCGTGGGGGAACCCATGCATTTTGAGAAGACCGGCGAGAAAATGACCGGTAAACAGCGCCGTCAGACCACCGACCACATCATGGATGCTATCGCTCAACTCTCGGGCCAAGCCCGGAAGGACGAATACAACGTTTCGCCCTCCGCCGAGCGTGACGCAGGGTAGCGCTTGCCAGTCTAAAAACGAGTACACTTAACCGCGCATCCTGATTATGGATGCGTGGTTATTTTTCAGTACTACACCGTGAGGAGCGTTCGTGGCAGACCCCCAAAGCTATCGCCCAGCCTCCGGCGATATTCCAACGCATCCCGGTGTATACCGTTTTCGTGATCCCTACGGCAGAGTTATATACGTAGGTAAAGCGAAAAACCTGCGCAACCGACTGAACAGCTACTTTGTAGCCCCGGAACGCCTGAGTCCGAAAACCTACGCTATGGTGCATACTGCCGCCAGCGTGGAGTGGACGGTGGTCGGCAGCGAACTTGAATCTCTGCAGCTTGAATATACCTGGATCAAGGAATATAAACCCCGCTTTAACATAGCGTTCCGCGACGATAAATCTTATCCCTACCTTGCAGTCACAATGCGTGATAAATTCCCGCGAGCGCAGGTCATGCGCGGTGATCGTAAAAAAGGTGTGCGGTACTTTGGTCCTTACTCACAGGTATGGGCTATTCGTGAAACTTTAGATGCGCTTCTGCGCGTATTCCCGGTGCGTACCTGCTCGGCGGGAGTCTTTAAACGTGCCGAGGCTTCGGGACGCCCGTGTCTTTTAGGGTATATCGATAAATGCGCAGCACCGTGTGTAGGGCGTGTGAGCCCCGAAGAACACCGTGAACTAGCAGATGGGCTATGCCGTTTCATGGCAGGGGGTGCCGAAAAATTTATTACCCAGCTTACCCGACGCATGAAAGAAGCTGCAGCCGATATGGACTTCGAACGTGCGGCTGTATTACGTGACGATATTACCGCGCTAACAAAGGCATTTGAACGTAACGCCGTGGTTTTATCGGACTCTGTTGATGCTGATCTTTTCGCCTTTGCTCAGGACGAGTTAGAGGCATCAGTGCAGGTGTTCTTCGTGCGCGGTGGGCGTATTCGAGGCCAACGTGGCTGGATCGTTGAGAAGGTTAATGACGGTGGCGAAACTGAGCTAATAGAGCAGCTTCTCGTTCAGGTTTATGGTGAAATGGCAGCAAATATTGCTAGCGCTGCAGCTTTTGACGAAGATTCCGGGTTAGACGCTACACAACATGAGATCCCCCGACAGATTTTAGTTCCTACTATGCCGGAGAATACCCAGCAGCTTCAGGAATGGCTCTCAGGTGTGCGTGGTGCCAAAGTCGATATTGCGGTACCGCAGCGCGGCGATAAAGCGGCACTGATGAAAACGGTCGCCGAGAACGCCCAACATTCCCTGACCCTGCACAAGAGCCGTCGTGCTGGGGATATTACCACCCGTTCAGCGTCGCTCGTGGAACTCCAAGAAGCCTTAGAGCTTCCGGATCCGCTTATGCGCATCGAATGCTACGATATTTCCCATGTGCAAGGTACTAATGTGGTGGCCTCTATGGTGGTCTTTGAAGACGGCATGCCCAGCAAAAGTGCCTACCGTAAATTCTCGATCACAGGGGATGCTGCTCGCGACGACACCGCCAGCATGTATGACGTCATCACCAGGCGATTTAACGTTATCTCACCGAGCAGCAGCAACGTGCGGAAACACCTTTGTCCTCGGGAGAAGTTACGGCTGATGAGTCGGTACAAGAACCAGCTAAATTTGCGTATCCGCCGAATCTGGTCTTAGTTGATGGCGGCCCACCTCAAGTTGCAGCCGCTCAGTCCGCCTTGAGTGACCTCGGTATTGAGGATATCTACGTGGTAGGTATCGCAAAGCGCCTCGAAGAGCTGTGGTTACCCGACGATGATTTCCCAGTGATTCTGCCCCGTACCTCTGAAGCGCTATACCTGGTGCAGCGTATTCGCGATGAGGCACACCGTTTTGCTATTACATTCCACCGCGCAAAACGAGGTAAAGCTATGGTGGCTTCTGCTTTGGACTCCGTGCCCGGATTAGGCAGTGTAAAACGTGAAGCGCTGATTAAACATTTCGGGTCGCTTGCTAAAGTACGGCGCGCTTCGGTTGAAGAACTCCAACAGGTTTCAGGCGTGGGGCCTGCGCTCGCACAAAAAGTGCATGACCACCTCAACCAAAAGGAAACTGCCTGAGGCAGCACCCCGGGTATTTATGCACAGATAGCCGTCCGCCATAAGGGGTTGTCTAGTATGATGGAGAACTAGAGACAATTCGTATCAAAGGAGAAACTACATAATGAGTGGCGAATTGCTAAATAAATCGCAAAAACCCCAGATATTGGTAATTACCGGTATTTCAGGCGCAGGTCGTAGCACTGTTGCTAATGTCCTTGAGGATGAGGGCTGGTATGTGATTGATAATATTCCGCCACAAATGCTGGAATCGATCGCGGAACTCGTTACGCAGGATGGCGCCAAAGTTCCGAAGGTTGCACTGGGGATTGACGTACGAGCCCGCGCGGTTTTCGACGACTTACCAGCGGCTATTGAAACTCTTCGCAAATCCGACGTTGATTTCTCGATGCTTTTTCTAGACGCCAAAGATGAAACTATCGTGGCTCGCTATGAGGCACAGCGTCGCCCCCATCCGCTTCAAGGAGAAGGTCGCGTACTTGACGGTATACGTGCCGAACGTTCCCTCTTCGAGGGGCTTCGACTCGCCTCTGATCGCACGATTGATACCACGGGCATGAACGTGCACGAGCTTGCACGCACAGTACGCGAGATGTTTGCTGACGGACCGGATAAAAAACTTAACCTTACTGTCATGAGCTTTGGGTTCAAACATGGATCACCCACAGACGCAAATTTCATGGCAGATATGCGCTTTATTCCAAACCCGCACTGGATTCCTGAATTGCGTCCGCTCACCGGACAGGATGCCCCAGTACGTGACTACGTGCTCAGTAACTCTGGGACTGAGGAATTTATCAGCAACTACCTGGAAGCTCTGCGTCCGGTTCTGGAAGGGTACCGTCGCGAAGGAAAATACTACGCCACCATTGCTATAGGATGCACCGGTGGGAAGCATCGCTCGGTCGCTGTCACGGAAGAAATTGCTCGGCGCCTGAGCGCATTTCCCGAAGTTAATGTGCACGTGTTGCATCGTGATAAGGGGCGTGAGTAATGGCACGCATCGGTCATTCACCTGACCTGCCTGTCGGCTCTGATACCCAGGGAATCCCGAAGCTACCCGCGTTACCAACTCAGGCTTTACGGCTTCTTAAAAGTACTCACCGCGTTACCAAAGTAACAGCTTTGGGGGGTGGGCATGGACTTTACGGTTCGCTGTCCGCGCTTCGGCATGTCACAACAGATCTAACGGCTATAGTAACGGTTGCCGATGACGGGGGCTCATCGGGCCGCTTGCGTAAAGAGATGGGCGTACTTCCTCCAGGAGATCTGCGTATGGCTCTCTCGGCCCTTTGCGATGATACCGATTGGGGGCGAACGTGGCGAGATGTTATGCAGCATCGTTTTAGCGCGCCCGAGGGGTATACTGACGAGTTTCCTCTTGAATATCACGCCCTTGGAAACCTGCTTATTACGACGCTCTGGCAGCTTCTTGAAGACCCCGTTGCTGGGCTTGACTGGGCGGGAGCTCTGCTCAACGCTCGTGGTCGGGTGCTTCCTATGGCATTGGATCCTATGGTGATTTATGGTACGGTGCTACGGGAACATGCTGGCGGTGGCATCGAACGGGTGCGTATTAGCGGGCAGGTTAACCTCTCAAAAGAAAAGCAAGTGCACGATATTGGGCTTACTCCCAAAGACGCGCGCCCATGTCCGGAAGCGCTAACCGCTATTGAGGAATCCGATTGGGTAATCTTAGGCCCCGGGTCGTGGCGCACCTCCGTTTTGCCGCACTTGTTGTTAGAAGCACAGCGCGATGTTATCTGCCGTACAGAAGCTATGCGCTGTGTAGTTATGAATCTTTCGGATGACGAAGAAACCGCTGGATTCACTCCAGCCGCACATTTAGCACTCTTGAAACGATACGCCCCGGATCTTCGATTGGACGCGGTTATTGCTGATGACGAAACACCCAAGTCTGTACGTAGCGAACTGGAACGAGAATCAGAATCTATGGGGGCGCGTGTGATGTGGGCACCCGTACGAGCATCAGCTGAAAACAATGTACATAATCCTCTGAAACTTGCAGCGGCGTATCACGAACTATTTTCGTTCAAGTTTTAGAGGTAAGGAGCGTGGAATTTATTTTCTATTTATGCCACCTCAAGATACACCGTTTCTCCAAGTAGAGCGTGTAGCATAGCTGAGTGCATCATCAGCACATCACACCATACGAACCTCACGGTGGGAAGGAACAACAATGGCTCTTACCGCGCTCGTTAAGGATGAGCTGGCCAGATACGAAACAAGCAAAGCGTCAGTACGTAAGGCGGAGATCTCGACTATTCTGCGCTTTACTGGTGGTTTGCACATCGTTTCTGGGCGGATTGTTGTTGAGGCAGAAGTTGATTCCGAACAGACCGCGTTACGCATGCAGCAGACTATTGCTGAAATATACGGGCATGAGGCTGAGATAACGAGCGTCAGCGGTGGCGGTTTGCGCCGCGGCGGGCGTTATATAGTGCGTGTTGATGCCGGGGGAGAAGCACTTGCTCGACAAACCGGTCTTTTAGATTTGCGAGGGCGCCCGGTGCGGGGGCTGCCGCCTGCTGTTGTCAATGGCTCCATTCAGGACGCCGAAGCGGTCATGCGTGGTGCTTTTGGCACATGGATCGCTCACAGAGCCTGGTCGCTCATCAGCAATCGAATTTACATGCCCAGGGCCGGAAGCAGCGCTTGCTCTTGTGGGAGCGGCCCGGCGTTTGGAAATTATTGCTAAAGCGCGTGAGGTTCGCGGAGTGGATCGTGTTGTGGTCCGCGATGGCGAGACTATAGCCCGGCTTTTGGAGCGTATGGGGGCTCAGGACGCCCTCAAGGCGTGGCGTGAGCAACGTACTCGTAAGGAAGTTCGGGCGACTGCGAACCGTCTGGCAAACTTTGATGATGCAAACCTGCGTCGTTCTGCTCAGGCAGCTGTGGCCGCGGGTGCCCGTGTAGAACGTGCTTTGGAGATCCTGGGAGACGATGTTCCAGATCATCTGCGTTATGCGGGCGAACTGCGTGCCATGAATAAGCAAGCCTCTTTGGATGAGCTGGGACGTATGGCAGATCCTCCTCTGACGAAGGACGCGATCGCTGGACGTATTCGTCGTTTGCTAGTCATGGCCGATAAACGAGCAAAAGAATTGGGGATCCCTGGAACTGAACTCCCGAAGTCTTCATAAGTGGTCGTGTCAAGGGCAGGTTATCTGGACTCTCTACAGATAACCTGCCCTTCTGTTGCGTAAAAAATCTTTATAGAAAGGGCAAGCTAATACTACTTTGATGTGGTGGCGCGTGGGGTCGTGCGCTCTTTTACAGAAGAGAAGGTTCTAAGTATAAAGTCTTTATATGTATTTTGTCTTAGTTTGACATCAGTTGCGTTTGAGTAGCTACAACCATATCCCAACACACAGAGTCACTGAACTCAACGTAAAACAACAGAAAACAAAGGGTTTTTGGTAAATTTTGTAAGATAAATCACAAAAATACCCGATAAAAACACACCCAAACACACATAAACTAAGGTAGGATTATAACAACACCGGCGGACACGCAACCAGCGTGAGACGAAAAACTCTAGAGGCTCTCTCATGAGACCCATGAACAATGGCTCTAGTCCGTCAAACTCAATGCACTGACAAGGAGATACTCCAGTGACTGTACGCGTAGCTATCAATGGTTTTGGTCGTATCGGCCGCACTTTCTTCCGCGCCGCACGCGCCGAGGCTAAGGGCTTTGAGATCGTAGCAATCAACGATCTTACCGACCCGAAGACTCTTGCCAACTTACTTAAGTATGATTCCATTATGGGTCGTCTGGGGGCCGACGTAGAGGTCAAGGACGATGCATTGGTTGTTGACGGCAAAGAGATCAAGATTCTTGCTGAGCGCAATCCTGCAGATCTTCCCTGGAAGGATCTCGGCGTAGATATCGTGCTTGAGTCTACTGGTTTCTTCACCGAAGGTTCAAAAGCACAAGCGCACATTGATGCTGGTGCCAAAAAGGTTATTATTTCTGCACCCGGCAAGAACATTGACGGTACCTTCGTGATGGGTGTGAACGATGATCAGTACGATCCGCAGAACCATCACATTGTCTCCAACGCATCCTGCACCACCAACTGCCTGGCTCCTTTGGCAAAGGTTCTCAACGATTCCTTTGGCATTGAAAAGGGCCTGATGACCACTATCCACGCGTACACCGCTGACCAGCGTCTGCAGGATGCTCCCCACTCTGACCTACGCCGTGCACGTGCAGCAGCAGTGAACATGGTTCCCACCTCCACCGGTGCAGCAGCAGCAGTTGGTCTCGTACTTCCCGAGCTCAAGGGTAAACTGGACGGTTTCGCAGTTCGCGTTCCCACCATTACCGGCTCCATCACCGATCTTACTTTCACCGCATCCCGCGAGGTGACCAAGGAAGAAGTTAACGCTGCTCTGAAGGCTGCAGCCGAGGGTCCGATGAAGGGTATCATCATGTACAGCGAGGATCCCATTGTCTCGAAGGATATCGAAGGTGAAGGAATCTCCACTATCTTTGATGCGCCGCTAACCAAGGTTATTGGCGACCAGGTGAAGGTTATCGCTTGGTACGACAACGAGTATGGTTATGTATCCCGCTTGGTAATGTTCACCAACAAGGTTGTGGCTTCTCTCTAAGCCTATCTACGCAAGGATAGCTACTTTACGAGCTGACGAGGAGAACCCCAATTCTACAGCATGTTTTTACCGTAGAGTTGGGGGTTTTCTTGTACCACGAAGTAAAAAATGAGGCGTGTATGTATGGAATATCGGTAGAACTTGCCTAAACCACCATCCGCGCCGCACCAGGCTAAAACTTGGTCATTTCAGCAGACTTACGGCTGTGTGACCACCAGACTTCTGTATTATTGAAAATACACCTATCCCCACTAATGTAGGAGGAATTTCCCATGGCTAAGGCACTTGCAGAGCTGCTTGATGAAGGCGTAACGGGGCGTTACGTGCTGGTTCGTTCCGATCTTAACGTTCCCCTAAAAGACGGCGTGGTAACCGATGACGGTCGTGTGCGCGCATCCCTGCCTGTTATTGAAATTGGCTAAAGCTGGTGCCCGCGTTATTGTAACCGCGCATCTTGGGCGCCCCAAGGGTCAGGTAGATCCCCAGTATTCGATTGCTCCCGCAGCTGCACGCCTTGCCGAGCTTGCATCCGTTCCTGTAAAGGTAGCGACAGATCTTGTGGGCGAGGACGCAAAGGCGAAGGCTGCGGATCTCAAAGACGGTGAAGTCCTTGTTCTTGAGAACGTGCGTTACGATGCTCGTGAAACTTCTAAGGACGATGCAGAGCGTGGTGCATTTGCAGATGAGCTCGTTGCTCTCACCGGCAAAAATGGCGCATATGTGGATGACGCATTCGGTGCCGTTCACCGCAAGCATGCGTCAGTCTACGATGTGGCAAAGCGTCTTCCCGCGTACCTTGGCGACCTTGTTAAGAAGGAAGTTGATGTTCTCTCAAAGGCTCTCAATAATCCTGAGCGCCCCTTTGTTGTCGTCATGGGCGGTGCGAAGGTCTCTGATAAGCTCGCCGTGATCGACAACCTGATTGGCAAGGCAGACTCCATTCTTATTGGTGGCGGCATGGGATATACTTTCGCCTATGCGCAGGGTTACGAGGTCGGTAATTCCCTGCTTGAAAAGACCAGGTTGAGACTGTAAAGCGTTATCTAGAAGAAGCTCCCAAGAAGGGAACTGAAATCGTGACCGCTGTTGATGTCGTCTGGGCTGATGACTTCTCGGCAGAGGCTAACACTGAGATTCGACCCGTCGAAGATCTCACCGGCGGTAAGCTTGGTGCTGAAGCAGAAGGTCTGGATATTGGGCCGAAGACTCGTGAGCTTTTCGCAGAAAAAATTAAGAATGCGAAGACTATTTTCTGGAACGGCCCGGTAGGCGTTTTTGAACTTGCTCCCTTTGCCGGTGGTACGAAGGCCGTTGCGGAGGCAATTGTTGAGTCTGATGCATTCTCCATCATCGGTGGTGGCGACTCTGCATCGGCTGTGCGCAACCTTGGCTTTGCTGACGAACAGTTCGGACACATCTCTACGGGTGGCGGTGCATCGCTCGAATACATTGAGGGTAAGACCCTGCCCGGTTTGGACGCTCTAGGCGCATAACTCTTATCGCGCTGCCGCTAGGAAAACGCATCCGGCTCTCAACCTCAAGGACGTGCCGGGTGCGTTCCTATATGCTCATAGATAGATAGCCATAACCCACATCGCAAGGATGCATTCCATGGGATTTTTCTCTAAATACTTTGGTTCCCGAGAAGCTACAACAGTCGCAGACTATGAACGTGAAGTGCGGCAAGAAAGACAGGCATCCGCCCAAAATCTGAAAGAGCCTCGGAAGATGGGCGAAGCTAAAGTCGTATCAGCATCAGATCACCTGGAACATTTGTATGGTGCCTCTGCTGATAACCCGTCAGAATTTTGGGAGAACTCGGCAGCTGATCGGGACCACAAACTGACTATCACCATGCTGCAAGCACAAAAATCTAGAGATCTTATTCAGACGCTAGCAACTGACCTTGAAGATCAGCTGGATGAGCTTCCTAGCCATCTAGAGAAAACCGTGACGGAGCTTCATCAGAAAACCACTCAAGCGCTCCTGAGCTACTACATTTATAACGCTGCATGGGAGATAGACCCACAGAACCCAGAACTTGCTGAATATTATTTTCCGGGGTATCACGCGGCATGCGATACTGTGAAAGTTGCTTACCGGTGTCTGCAGAATAATATCTGGACTACAACTAATATCTCGGGGCAAAAACACGAGATGATACGTATCTTATCTGAACGTGCACAAGATACGGCGCAGATTATTCCAGAGATTATGCCAACAGTTATAGATTCCCCGGTAGTCATGGCTCCATCAGACGCATTTCTTATTTCTGTAGAAGAACGCCAGAGCATTCTGAAGACAGGACAGCGTCTTGCCCAAGAAGCAATAGTACGCACTCAGCATCTTGTACAAAAAGCCGAGTCACAGCATGAAACAGGCCTCTATGACCTCGCACTCGCTTATGAATCGGGCGCCTCAGATCTTGTACTTGCCCTTGAAAACTATGCAGACTGTGCGCGGGAAAGTCAACTGCTGCATGTGGATTTTGTTACTGCTTTTCGTCAAGTGGTAAGAATTTTGCGGGAGACTTCTGGCGATGAACAGTACATTCATATACTCGAATATCTCGCGAGATTAGAGTCTATATCGATAAGAGCATTGGAAGATTACTCTCTTGCTGACGACGCTGATACTGTGCTCTACCTTCTGGATCTTGTGCAATCGGATGTTCCTGAACAGACCTTTACAGAGATTTTGGGCTGTTTGCTTGAACCGTACCGGCGCTACCTCACAATGCTGCTGACTCAGTGGGATATCTATGCTCTAGGAAATTTTGCTCCGCTTATGGTAGCGACCTATGCGATGTATACCCATGCGCGTATATGTTATGAGGAAGCATTGGCTGAGAATGGAAATACCCTACAGGCCTGGAGCCTCGCCCACAGCGCTCATGAAGCAATCGTGATGGCGCATCGTTATGCGTACACTGATTACCGTGAGATGTTTCAAGATTACGACGAAGAAGAACTTGATGCTCTAATACTGCAGAACATGTCGGAAAATACTCGGGAATTCTTCATACAGGAGACAGAACAAATGGCAAACGCCTGGAAACTTGATCTGTAGCTTTTCGGAGTAGGCCTGACTAGCCTAAAAACCCAGATAAAACCTAGAGCATTTAGTGTTTTTTGAGTGATCAAACCATTAAAATAGAAGATAGAAATTTCCGAATCTATACCCTGATTTTTCGGGGGATTGGAGCGAAAATATGTCGCGCAAACCGCTGATCGCCGGTAACTGGAAGATGAATCTTAACCATGCTGAAGCCGTTACGTTGGTTCAGAAGCTAGCATGGACTCTTGATGATTCGAATTTTGATTTTACAAAGACTGAAGTAGCGGTATTCCCTCCTTTTACCGATATTCGCTCCGTACAAACCCTCATTGAAGGTGACAAACTGAGTATTGAGTATGGCGGTCAGGATCTTTCTGTACATGAATCCGGTGCGTATACCGGAGAGATCTCTGGTGCTTTTTTGCAAACTTGGTGCGAAATACGTTCTCGTAGGACACTCTGAGCGGCGCACTTACCATCACGAAAGTGATGAACTATGCGCTGCTAAGGTACAGGCTGCTTACACCTATGATTTGACTCCGGTACTGTGCGTTGGTGAAGCTCTGGAAGTTCGTGAGGCTGGCACTCATGTGGACTTTACCCTTGAGCAGCTTCGCGGTTCTATTGCAGGCTTGAGCGCCAAGCAAGCAGAAACTCTCGTGGTTGCGTATGAACCTGTATGGGCAATTGGCACTGGTAAGGTCGCAACTGCTGATGATGCGCAGGAAATGTCTGCGGCTATACGTGCTGAATTTGAAAAGCTCTACTCCGCAGACGTTGCTCAGAAGGTTCGTATTCTCTACGGTGGATCGGTTAAGTCTTCTTCTGCGCCCTCTATTATGGGGAAAGAAGACGTGGATGGTGTGCTGGTAGGCGGCGCATCCCTTCAGGCTGAAGAGTTTGCAGCAATTGCGCGTTTTGATGCATAGCTAAGCAGCAAATCGTACTTAAAGGCGTCTAGCATACGTGTATTCGTGCGCTAGGCGCCTATCCTTTTGTGCAATGTTACGAACATGAGCAGAAATATTCTCATTCCATATTTAGAGAGGCTGATATCAATGCAGGTTGAACTCACCAGATTCCGAGTACGTAAAGGTCAAGAAGAGCGAGCTGTAGAATGGATGCGTTTTCTTCGTCAGAATATGGATGCCGTTGAGCAGACCTTAGCGCCCGAAAAAATGTATGTCGAAACGATCTTTTCGGAGGTTCGTGATGAGCATATGTACTTGTACTGGTACAGCGTACAGGTCAGGGAGCACAACCTGTTGAAGAATCAGAACACTGGGTAGATAAGGAGCATTTAAGGTTCTGGCACGAGGCTATTGACCCTACATTTCCGGGAGAAGATCTAACGGTGGAGGTTCTGATGATGCTACCAGATGTGCATAAAGTTGTCTTAGGGTAAGAGAACGCAGCCTCGGGGCAAAATATGTGGTACCGAAAATTTTTCTGTAAAAATGTGGAAAGTTAGCGATTTTCGGTATAGATCTACGGCTAATATTATTATAATAATATCTAAAATATAACAAAATGATTAAGGGTTTGAGTTATTTTGATGCAGTTAGCTGTGTTTTATTTAAATTTAATTTAATTGAATATAATTTAAACTATTTTTATATGTTTAAAATGTTTGGTTTTGTAAAATCTTTGAGATTTGTTACACTTGTGCCTAAGCGTTTTAGGAGGGTGAGATATGAAATCACGCAAGTATACGTCTGTTTTTATTGGTTCATTAATTATTTCATTAATATTAGTGGCTCTGGGCTTTGTTCCGGGTTACGGGGAAATTGCCGAAAATTGGAGGTCACTGATCGGGACTGACTTCGGTTGGTTCTACCTCTTGCTTGTAACTCTTATTGTATTTGTCTGCGGCTTCTTTGTTTTGAGTCCTATGGGACAGATTAAACTGGGGGAGCCGGACTCAAAACCTGAGTATTCAACCGGATCATGGATTGCTATGCTTTTCTCGGCGGGTATGGGTATTGGTCTGGTCTTCTATGGTTCAGCTGAACCACTTTCGCACTTTGCTAGCAAACCCCGCATGCTGAACCCGGGTCACAGCAAGCAATGGCGGACTCTTTTCAATTTACCTTCTTCCATTGGGGTATTCACGCTTGGGCTGTGTACGGTATTGTCGCTATGGCTCTGGCATATTTTGGATTCCGTAAAGAAGAAAAGTATCTTCTATCGGTAACTCTTAAGCCCCTTTTCGGTAAAAAAACTGATGGTTGGCTTGGCTATATTATCGACATTATTACTGTGGTAGCTACGGTTATTGGTGTGGCGACTACACTTGGCTTCGGTGCTATCCAAATCAATGGTGGGTTGAGCTATTTAACTCATAATGCTATTCCCAATGAAATGTGGGTGCAGGTCATTATTATTGTTGTGACCACCGGACTTTTTGTGCTTTCAGCTCTTTCAGGTTTGGGTAAAGGTATCAAAATTCTCTCAAATGTGAATATGGTTTTGGCTATTGCGTTGCTGGCAACCGCTATTGTGGTAGGACCCACCGTCAAAATCTTTGATAACATGACGGAATCTATCGGTCTATACCTACATGAATTCTTCGGGATGAGTTTCCGAACTGCTGCATTCAATAGTGGTGAACGTTCTTGGATTGATACCTGGACCATCTTCTACTGGGCATGGTGGATTTCCTGGTCTCCCTTCGTTGGCATCTTTATTGCTCGTATCTCCAAAGGCCGTTCAATACGTGAGTTTATTACTGTAGTACTTCTGATACCTACTGTCTTGAGCTTCATCTGGTTCTCCGCATTCGGTACTATGGCGAATACGGTACAGCAAAATGGAACAGCAGATTTGACGAGTCTGAAAGTTGAAGAGACGCTCTTTGGCACGTTCAGTCATTACCCCTTGGGTATACTTATGTCGATCATCGCAATTGTTCTGATCTTTACCTTCTTCATTACCTCAGCGGACTCAGCAACCTATGTGCTGTCGATGCTCTCTGAAGATGGACGTCTTATCCCCACAAATGGGAAGAAAGTTGTATGGGGCGCTATCGTAGCTGGTATCGCTATGGCGTTGCTCTTCGCAGGTGGCCTGGAGGCCTTGCAAAGTACCTTGATTATTATTGCATTGCCATTCGCAGTTGTTATTGCGCTTATTGTGGTTGCATTGATAGTTGAGGTATATCACGAGAAGGTTCAGATGGGTCTGTCGATCTCGCCTAAACGGTATCCCGAAAAGGGACAGCCCTTCAAATCTTATGAACCTTACGAGGTTGAAGATTCTGAAGACGATCAGATATCAGAAGAAAAGTCTGAGGCAAAAGTGGTTCAAAAAGAATCATAAATTTTTAGCATCGTAAAATAAAAGACCTTCCCAGGTGTTGGTTATCACTCCTGGGAAGGTCTTTTATTTGTGGAGTAGCAAACTGTAGCTACCCTATAAGCTAAGTTCCTGCATCCCGGAAACTCAACCCGTTAGACTTTAACTATGTTTGCAATTGTATCCCTTGTCGTTGCAGGTCTTTTGGCGGCTATAGTGGTCCTCATTATTCGAGGCCGACGAGTCTCTGCGCCTACTGCTGAGACCCCGCAGATCGTGTATTTTGAAAATAAATGTGATAATTTCCTGGACTGGCTGTACCATCGTACAAGTTCCCCAGAAGTGCCCGTTCAGGTAAACTACGCGATTGGGTAGACTTGGGATTCTATGCCGAAGGCGGCAACTACTGGGGTGTAGCCCAACAATTTACGTACTATCTTGTTCAGGGCGGTTATGTTTACGCCTACGATACTGAGGGAAATCCACTTGATGCGGGGCGAGCACTGCGAGACCGTCCGGATACATTTCAGCTTACCCCCAGCGAATATCAGCGGCGTGTCACTCAGTTTAGGCAGTAATTTAGCCCTTCGCTCTACGCGTTATTACGTGTTAGAGAATGACCACAGAGTCTCTATACCGTATAGTTATTAAAGTCTGCCATGGGACAGGCTTTATTATCGACCTATTAGGAAGGCCCGCTGTGGACATCATTATGAATGTGCTTTTGGTAGTCATCGTGATTACCAGCATTATCACCGTGCTTCTGGTGCTCTTGAACCGCGGTCAGGGTGGTGGCTTGTCCGATATGTTTGGTGGCGGTATGACCAGCTCACTGAATTCTTCAGGTATGGCTTCTAAGAACCTAATCCGTCTGACCATTACAGTTACCGTTATTTGGGTTATTGCCGTGGTGCTTTACGGCCTAGCACTACGTTTTAACGGACAGTTCGTCATATAGACTTTATATATTTTTCCAAGAAGCCCCGGCAGGTACATCTGCCGGGGCTTCTTACATGTCCTACTGTAGTAATTATGGAGATTGTCGGTGCATAAGATGACGGAGGATCAAGTCATGACGAGTGTCTGATATAGAGACAAGTAGATAATATTTTCCCTAGGATGACGGAAAAGAGGCCAAAACTTTCGGGGTTCAGGCATAGTAGTGATAAGGCGAAAACCTAGCATATCCAACCACTGAAGGGATCGCCATGGCACAGACTCTAACCTATACATATCTAACCCTTCTTTACTGCATGAACAAGACGGCAGTCTTGGACTTGCTTTAGCAACTAGCGGTGGCAGCACACTGGAAGGCGCGGCGGCACACCCTTACTTCTTCTCAGGATTCATGGAGCACCCTGATGTAATCGCGGCGTCGCTATTGGTGGTTGCGCGCGTGGCCCGCACCCGCTACTACACCCCACCCGGCATGGTCGCCGCCATTTTGCGGGCTGCCGACCCGGTAGTGACCAGCACCAGCGAGGGACTCCGGTTTGAATCCTTTAGCGCCTGCTGCGGTGTCTACGCCCGACTTGACGTAGACTCCTCCGCCCTAGATGCCACCCACAGTGCTGTGGGCGTGACAAATGTGGACGTAAATCCGCCGCTTCGCACTGCTTTAGCTTCTCTCCGGGCTGGCGAACCTCTCCACATGGATGTGGGGAATGAAGGGTTGCTGACCACCACCCTAGACGGTGAAGTGAAGGAAGATAAAGTGCCCCTGCCAGTACGCTGGCTCAAAGGGTTCGCCGAAACACAGATGCTCTCGTCCCTGATGAAGCCCACTCATTCTCTGGATGCGGCGGCAGCCCGCATGTTCATCCAGGGGCTGCCGCGCCGATCCGCCACGAAAAGCGTCATGTGGGCAACCCGTGCGGTGCGTTCACTGAGGATGGCTACCCGAGCCACCGTTGGGTCGGTGTGTGTGGCCGGACCGGAGCGGCTGCGGGTGCTTGAGCCGCTCATCCGATTCATGACCCGCCTAGAAGCATACAGCGAACCGGTCACCTCAGGTAACACCCCGGTGTCAAGCGTGTGGGTGGCCCACTTGCCAGGCGCGCGCCTGAGCATTGGGCTGAGTCCCGAAAAATCACGCGGATTCTCAGGAGAAGGTTCTGTGTTGCAGGCGCTCTCCGATCCGTCAGTTGCTGAAAATGCAGATATGCTCAGTGTGCTTCTCTCCTTTGAGCCGCGTATTGAGGTGCCCGTCATGTCTGCACGCAGCGGGCTGAACGATACTCAAGTACGCGACGCCCTCGCATTACTGGCATCCTCCGGACAGGTCGGTTTTGATGTGCAGGCGGGGGAGTACTTCCACCGGCCGCTGCCCGTGCAGGCGGATGCCCTGCAGGCTATGCATCCGCGGCTTGTGAGTGCCCAGAAGCTTATTGACTCCGGTGCGGTGTGGGATGACGGAGACGGCACCTATCGCGTACAGTCGCGGGATACGTTCTACACGGTAACCCCTGCCGAGAAAATCGAAGAATACCGGTGTACCTGCCCGTGGTGGGTGAAATACCGGGGCACCCGAGGCCCCTGCAAACATGTACTGGCGGTAAGTATTAAACGTCGCGGCGGGCTGAATTAGCCCGATACCGGGTTGCATCCGTAAAGAAGCATATTTTTCCGTACACACCCAAATATACAAACAGGTAATGATGGACGAGAAGAACTATTCGCAGCACACGAGCCTTGGAGAGCGTCGCGCCCGCCTACGGGAGCTCATGAAACGTAACGATGCTACCGTTGAGGACTATCACACAGTGATTAGCGGTGCGACAGAGAAAGAACGCGCGTCGTTGGCAAGGACGCTATCACCCACGAAACTTTCGAAAGCCCGAGGGGAGAAAGCAGCCCTGGCCGCATATGCAGTAGGGGCTTTAACCTCTTCGACTCCGCGTGCGGTAAGGATCATAAGCGAACTTTTTCATCCTCTTCGAGATGAGAATTTTAATATTATTCCTGATCCGCCTATGCCTGCTACTGAGCAGCGCTGGGAATTCTTAACTCAAGGGGTAATAGAACGATCCGATGAGTGGGTTCTGCATTTTGTTGAAGAATGTTCAGACGATTGGTCCATACGTTCCTGGACACACCTCAATAAACTTATGCGCGAACATTCGCTGACAAGCTTATCGCCAGGGTATCTTTGCATGATGATGAATGCCGTCCCACACGTGAGGGAAAAGCCTGCCAGAGAGTATCAGAATATAGAGCAGTTCTTCCGTCACGATCCTGCGCTGCTGGAACGAGAATTTTGGGATGCTTTCACAGCTGAAGGGGTACTAGCACAGTCTAAGTGGGATCCCACCTTGCAGCCTGAATATCGAAGCCCATCATTTTCGGCCCTCGCTCAGGTGATGTGCGAAACTTTTCCGGAGATTCGCCCCAGGTTCCTGGATGAAACACTCAAAGGTCTTCTGCGCGACTACTCAGCCCACCACGTGCGGCATTTCTATAGGGCCCATGCCGCTCTGCAGCCAACGCCTCAAGAAATTACGGAGCGTTTTGCGTTCTACCTTTCGGTGCTGGGAACAGCGTATAGCCCTGCTATCGCCATGACGCAAGATCTGCTGGAGCAGGCAGTCTACGAGCTTTCCGACGCACAAGCACGTGAGCTTATTGAAGTTTCAGCAACAGTACTGACGCGCACCGAAAAGAAAATTCTGCACGCTCAGATACGGCTTCTTTCTCTACTGCTTAAAGTCCACCCCGAATGTACCGAACAAGTAAGCCAGACAGTACAGGATGCTTTCAAGTCTATGCCCTTGGACCTTCAAGACAAGGCCCAGAAGCTCATCAACGATTCGGTGCAGGAGCCACCCATACCTCAGAATGCAGCGGGGAGCATCACGGTACCGGATATCACCCCGAAGGATCGTGAACCGCAGGGGTGCTTGACGCCTCGACCGCCTATCACTACGGATCGGGAACTCCTGGAATGCCTGGCAGCAACCTTCCAAGGAGGCGATGGCACCGATATTCCGCGTATCCTGGAGTACTTGGAACATGCCGAGAGTCTGGAAATAAACGATGCAGAGCAGAAGCTTCTCTGGGAAGCTCGTGAACTTCTCATAGAAGAATCATTCGGTATTTATACCCTCTCCAGTCCCAATATCCCGTACCTTGCCATTGCGGCACTCATCAAAAGTGGGCAGATACAACACGCTGATATTGCTAAGATACCGATCATCCCCACCTGGTATACAGAACGCCTCTACCTAAGCGATGAGCACGGGGACCCGGTGATAGTAGATGAACAGACGGCTAAGAAGTATCACCCTCGCCCCTTTAACGTAAAAGCTACAGGGACAGAACTTCGTCTCAATGAGCGCGGGCCTCACATGCTGCTGATGGAGCAGCTGTTCGCCCTGATTTTTGCGGGTCAAGACGCAGAAACCAGCGTAGTGGCTGCGCCTTTTGCGCCCCAGCGAGTAGCCCTTGAACGCACTACGGGTACAGTCCTCACCCAGTATTGGGAATCGCTATATCTTGCTCGGGAGCACAGCTTCCCTCTGCAATTCCCGCTGTGGGTTGGAACGGATACGTCCGATGCTGCCGCGCTCTCCGTTGAAGCTGCTGCGTTTAACACCAATAGCACGCAAATCGAGTACGTGCACCGTATGGTGGAATCAAATACTATCCTTCGTACCGCACGATCATGGGCTGGTACGGCTGGCTCATGCAGAACAACCCAGATATTTTCAGCGCACAAACCATGCCTATTCTTGTGGCCGCTATCCATGCTCATAATGCTTATGGTGCTGATGTCATCATACGAATACTAGGTGATATGCACCGACCACTAGGTGCTGCCTCCTACAGTGCACTCGGGCTTGGGGCCAGCGCTAAAACTACCGAGGTGCGCGCCAATGCTGCGGAGGCGCTCGCCTCCCTGGCGGATCGGGGCATGTTCGATACTACTTTATTCGCCGAAGAACTGTATTGGTTGTTGGGTCAGCACCATGTGATGGCTCAACGAATTGAGCAGACATTTAGGGATGCTGCGTCGATTAGCCCCCTGGCGGGCTGGCGGATTATGCAGGTACTAGAAGGCATACTGCCTGCCGTGGGCGAGGTGAACCGGGGCGGTACGCTGGTGCAGCTTTTAGCGCAATTAGCGGGGGAGTACGGTGTCAGTATCGAGATTCCTGAGGTTTTGCGGCCCAAAATGAAAGGATCGACCGTGCTGGCGAAAAGTCTGCGTGCGCTTGAAAAGCTGCAGCCTCATCCGACCGAGCATGCGGAAAAGGCGCGGCAGCATGCTCAGAATCTTCTAGATAAGCGCCTCGGCAGGGATATTACCGTGAAAAAGGAGGAGAGGAATGCAAACTAACCCCGTTATTATGCTTAATAAGCGGCGAGAAGCACTTAAAAAGCTGGCTAAAAATCCGGAAGCACCTCTCAAAGAATTTCATGCTCTTTTAGAGGACGCTACAGAGGATGAACGTGCTGTGCTGGCTAAAACTCTGCCTCCAGCCAAGGTCTTAAGACGGGGGAACCGGGCTGTTTTGAGTCCTGTAGGCGGCTATCTTTTAGCAGCTTTGGGGACAAACCCCCGCAGGACACATAAGCGTTTCGTGGATTTATATACAGACAGTTCATGGGCGGCACGCCGAAGCGACACTGACTCTTTCGAAAACCCTCATGACGCTATCATGCGCGGTTTATACTTGGGACTCTCCGGACGCAGCGATACGTGGATTCTGGATTATATAGCGGCGACCCCCGCTATGGAGGATAACGATGCCTACGGTATATGGCGCGTACTACACACGCTTGTACGGGAACGGGACCTCCACTGTGAAACCCCTTCTTATCTTTGGAGGGCCTTACGTACCATATTCCCAGAAGGAAACAGTGCTGAAGACCACCCGGAAATACCTGCTACCTACCAAGAGGCACTTGAGCATATCCGCCAGGATCCTCTCCTGATTGAACGAGAACTGTGGACCTGCTTCCGCGTCGGAACAGCACTAGGTGCGGCAGCAGATTTCAAGTTTTTAGATTATCTAGATTGTCACCTTGACGGGTTCCGCGGTCGTTTTCTCACCGAATGTTTGCGCTCAATACTCAGGGATTTTACGCCCAGGAAAACACGGGTCTTCCATATGCTTTACCGCGGCATGAAACCAACTACCGCGGAGAACCTGGCACGCACTCCACTACTGACCGCTATTTTACAGACACAGCTATCCACGTCGGTAGGCCTAGCACAAGAGATGCTTACCCCCATTGTGGAGCAGCTTTCTACAGAACAGATCGACGCCCTGTTAGACGCATCAGTAGCAGTACTTCTCCGTACTGAGAAGAAGCTGGTGAAGGCCCAGCTAAATATCCTACAACAGCTGATTAAACATCACCCTGAATACACGAACCGGGTGCACAGCATAATAGCTGAGATTGAGCGAACTCTACCTTTGGAGCTTCAAGAGCTGGTGCAAAATGTAGGATCTAAAGATAGTACGAATCCTACCCGACGCGGTGTAAAGAAAATACAGGAGTCCCAGGAAATACAGCCGGTAGAAGCACCACAAACGCAGGAACCTATTCTGATACCAGATGTCAACCCACGCCCACGGGCTCCGGGGGAGCTCTTCATGGTGGATGCCCCTATTTCCAGCGACACGGAACTTTTTGATGCGCTGGTTGCCATGGTAACCGGTACAGCCCCCGAGACGGAACTGGTGCGTGCTCTCGCATATCTTAACCAGACAGAAAGTATCCGCTTTAACAAGGCACAGATAAAATACCTTGAGTCCGTCAACCTGAATTGGGGACGGCATATCCACGAGTTTGAGACCGCGGGAGAGGATATAGCTTTTCTGATCCTAGCGATATACATACGATGTGCAGGTACGCGGCCAATAGAATTGCCACCAATTACGATGGGTTACCGCGACTTTCTGTGGCTCGATAGGAACGGCCAGCCTATTATCACAAACAGTATGGAGTACCGCCCCTTAGGGGCGAAAACCAAGCAGGATCTTGTGGTCAACGCTCGCGGGTTGACGGGCCTTTTACAAGAGCAATTTCTCTCACTGATTCCCTCCAGCGGATATGCTGAAAAAATTTATACAGAACCTTTTGAAACACGAAATCATGCCATGCGACGCACCACATGGTCGACGGGATTAACACAGTACGCAAAACAAAGAATTATCAACAGCGATAGCGAGATACCCTATAACAGGAAACTCCTTCTGTGGGAAGACCCAAACGATACTTCTGCCCCCAGTGACCTAGTCTTTGAAGATGCCGCTTTTAATACTGGCAGTGTGCGAGAAGATTACGGTCACCGCATCCATACGTCAAAACGTTATACCTATACCTCGCAGAAATACGCTGTCGGTTGGTATGCCTGGCTCATGCAGAATAATCTGGATTATGCGGCAGCGCAGATGATGCCTGCCCTGATGACAGCCCTCTACACGCGAACCGTTTTCGGGCTGAATGCGCTCCTCTACGCTCTTGGTAGTACCCCATGCCCTCTGGGCGCGCCTTCGTATAGCGCCTTGGGAATTGCGGCATCTGCGTTAGCACAAGATATTCGGGCCTTAACAGCTGAGTCTCTCGCCCACCTGGCAGAGCGCGGAATGCTAGATTCTGCACAATTTGCTGAAGAAGTAACGTGGCTTCTGCTACACCAGGATGTTCTGACTAACCGTGTACTCGGGACTCTTCAAGACGCCGCATCTATCAGCCCATTGGCGGGGTGGCGTATCGTGCAGGTGCTAGAGAACATGTTGCCAGCGGTGAGCGATATTAATCGTGGTGGTTCCTTCGTGCAGCTCTTGGTGCAATTAGCGGGGGAGTACGGGGTGAGTATCAAGATTCCTGAGGTTTTGCGGCCCAAAATGAAAGGCTCAACCGTGCTGGCGAAAAGTCTGCGTGCGCTTGAAAAGCTGCAACCGTATCCGACCGAGCTCGCGGAGAAAGCACGGCAAGAAGCAAGTCACCTCAATACTATCAATATGCTGAATGACTAAGGACGCGAAATAAAAGTGGGAGTCATAATCCTAAGACCGTAACCCCCACTAGAAAAATTTGTGGATCCTAAGCTAGCGATTCTTCCGTCGCAAAAATCAGGGTCTGTTTCTGCCCACGAGCCCCGATAGCTGGAGTTTCTAGGAGCATATCGGCAGTAATGTCCTCAGCAGGAACCTGTGCACCCTTGAGAAGACGGGTTGTCGCATCCTGTTTATCACCGCCGGTAATCAAAAAGAATATATGGCGCGAATTATTGATAACCGGCAGCGTGACAGATACACGTTCGCTAGGTGGCTTAGGGGAATCCTTGACCATTACCGTCACAGCTTTAGCGCCGTCCACAGGATCCTCTGGTAAACCTGTGCCCAGAAGGACTTGCTGCCGGTTGGGAAACAGCGAAGCGATGTGACCATCAGGCCCCATCCCTAGGAGCGTAACATCAAATGGGGACAGGCCATATATCCGAGCCGCCGCCGCCGCATCCACAACCACCGCATCCGCAGCCGCCTCCAGATTGCTGAGAAGCAGATCCCCCGTGCCCTCCCGCTAATGGAAGCTCGGATGCCCCCTCAGGCATCTCAACACGCACGGGTTCGGCAGAACCCGCAAAATTGCGCATTTCGTAGGCATAGTGCTCGGCAGCAGCTTCAACATCAATCATGACATCGGAAGGACCCATACGATGCGCGTTTTCAACCGGAAAACCAAGATCTACTAAATCTGCGAGAAGCGCCTCGATTGCTTGTCCATCGTTCCGATCCGGATCACGCTCGGGAACAAAGCGTTCATCCGAGAACCAGAAATGAACGCGCGACCAGTCAATATCCTTAACACGTGGAGACTGAGCCCATGCACGAAGAGTAGCAATGCCCATCGTGCCACCTGTAAGAGAGACATGAGCCATGGTACGTTCCGTGAGTACATGCTCAATAACATCTAAGATACGCGTAGTGGCATCAGAGGCAAGCGCCTCCCGAGAAGGATGCGCTATTAAAGTTGGAGTACTCTCACCAATATTGTTGATCTTAGGCATCAAAAACCTCGGGGAAATTCAGAAGTATTAAGGAAAGGTTCAGCATCGCACTGAGCAGGATGCATTTCCAGAGTAGGGAATGCCGACTTTAAAACTTCCCCATACATAGTGTCAGGGTCAAGTCGGCGTAACTCCTCAGAAATACAATCCGCTAGAGTACGAACTGGTAGTGGAATCTGCTGATCAGGTGTATACGGAGTCTCAATAATAGCGATGTTTTTGCCAGGACGGAACATTATCGTTTGTCCATCTTCACGCTCAATGGCTACACGGTAAAGGCCCCGTTCTGCTGCGCCGATAGTTGCAAGATGAACCTCAGCCTCGAGTTTCCAGCCAAGCCAAGCGCCAAGGAGCACAACCGAAGGAGACTTCTCAGACCCCCAAACCACTACACGCTTAACAGGGGAGTCAGGCATCTGCTCCAAAAGAGCTGCCAGTTGGGTACGCCACAGCGTCAAACGTGTCCAGGCAAGATCGCTATCTCCAGCCTGATAAACCTTAGAAAGATGCGTAAGAACAGCCATCGGATCATATGCGCGTGCCGAATCTGTGATACGGCGCTGTGCAATCCTACCAATTGAATCCTCACCCGGATTCTCAGGGACGGAATGCGGCCACCACACAACAATAGGAGAATCCGGCAAAAGCAGGCCAGAAATCAACGATTCTGTCGGCCTTGAGGCGGTGCCCCAGCCGCGCAGAATAATAAGTTCAGAAGCGCCAGCTTCACCGCCCACATGAATCTCAGCATCCAGCTGATCGGGCGCATCACTATTATGCGCAATATGCACAATGATCCGGCTCGGATGCTCGTGCGAAGCCCGGATAGCCGCATTAATAGCCTCGCGAGAATGTCCTTTTTCTGCTAGTACCACCAAGGTAAGTACACGGCTGCTGCTAAGACTGCCGTTTGAAGCCAGAAGATCAGAAAGTTCCTTTGAAATAGCAGAAACATTCGTGTGTTGCAGATGCGAAATCACGGGCGCCTCCAGGCACGGTTATCACGCTCAAGCATCTTCTGAGCCGAGCGTGGACCCCATGAACCGGATTCATAGGGTTCAGGCTTAATCTTGTTCTCTTCCCAATATTTCTCAAATGGATCCAAGATCTTCCACGAAAGTTCAACCTCCTCGTGGCGCGGGAACAGCGGCGGCTCACCTAAGAGCACATCCAGAATCAAACGTTCATATGCCTCAGGAGATGCTTCGGTGAAGGCGTGTCCATACCCAAAATCCATATTGACGTCGCGGATCTCCATCTGAGTGCCAGGAACTTTAGCTGCAAGACGGATCGTCATACCTTCATCAGGTTGCACACGGATCACGATAGCATTCTGACCCGCAGGAACTCAGTCTCCTTACCAAAGAGACGGTCAGAAGATTTCTTGAAGAGAAGCGCAATCTCGGTTACTCGGCGACCCAGCCGTTTACCCGCACGCAGATAGAACGGAGTTCCTGCCCAGCGGCGGTTGTCAATATTGACTTTAAGAGCCGCAAAAGTTTCTGTGCGTGAGTCCGCAGGAATATCTTTCTCATCAAAGAAACCATTTACATGTTCGCCGCCTTGATAACCGGGGGCATACTGGCCGAGCGCGAAAGAATTTTCCAGATCATCAATACGTACAGCTTCCAGTACTTTAGCCTTTTCAGCGCGAAGATGCTTTGAATCAAGACTAAGGGGCTCTTCCATCGCAGTGAGCGCTAATAACTGTAGCAGGTGGTTCTGAATAACATCACGTGCTGCACCCACGCCGTCATAATAACCCGCACGTGAACCAATACCGATATCCTCTGCCATCGTAATCTGCACGTGATCTACATAGTTGGCATTCCAGATCGGCTCGAACATTTGATTGGAGAAACGCATCGCCAGAATATTTTGAACGGTCTCTTTACCCAGATAATGGTCAATACGGAACACTGAATCTGGGGGGAATACACGTTCCACAATTCCATTAAGTTCACGCGCTGACTCTAAGTTATGACCAAACGGCTTCTCAATAACGACACGACGCCATCCGTTCCTGGGATTATTGTTCGCGTTATCGCGTGAGGCTAAACCGTGCTCGGCAAGCTTCGACAGCACCTGTTCGAAAGCCTTCGGCGGAATAGAGAGGTAGAACGCATGGTTCCCCTGGGCGCCAAGTTCATCGAGCTCAGCAAGAGTATTTTTGAGACGTTCAAATGCGGCATCATCATCAAAATTACCGCGAACAAACCGCATACCCTTCTGAAATTGGTTCCAGACATCCTCACGGAATGGGGTACGCGCATTTTCTTCCACAGACTTACGCACATAGTTACGAAAATCATCGTTATCCCACTCGCGGCGCCCATACCCAACAAGACCAAAACTTGGGGGCAACAAACCACGATTCATTAGGTCATAGACCGCAGGGAGCAGTTTCTTGCGGGCAAGATCGCCCGTGACGCCGAAGAACACAAGTGCGGAAGGACCCGCAATACGAGTGAGACGTCGATCGCGCGAATCTCGTAGCGGATTCGACTCATGATCGGTATGCAAGATAGATTCCTTTGATTGCTGATAATGTGCACATTCACCCTGCGATACTTTATGTACCTCTGGGGCACGTATCCCTGCATCTTACCGTTTCAATGGCAAACGAGAGATATCTGACAGCGAGCGCCGAAGCTAATTCTGTGCTATTTATAGCGACAGCGCTCGCCTTATGAACTTTAGAGAACGGGTATAACGAAAAAATTATTCACTAGTCACTAACGTGACTCACTAAGTGCTTTCCGTACGGTCTCCAGAAGCTCTTCCCACGAAACGTCAAACTTTGCAAGACCCTCGGTTTCGAGCTTATCCACAACCTCTACATATGAGATACCCAGACGCTCGATATCGTCCAGAATCTTGTTGGAGTTCGTATACTCACCGGTAACAGTATCTCCCGTGATTTCACCATGGTCAGCAACAGCGTTCAGAGTTGCTTCAGGCATGGTATTGACAGTGTGTTTAGCGACCAGACCGCTAACGTAGAGAGTATCTGGAAGTGCCGGATCTTTGACTCCAGTAGATGCCCAGAGCGGGCGCTGAACGTTGGCACCATGAGATGCCAAACGTGCCCAGCGTTCAGAAGAGAACATCTCTTCAAAAACTTCATATGCCAGACGAGCATTTGCCAGACCGGCCTTACCCTTAAGCGCTAAGGCCTCTTCAGTACCGATTTCATTCAGACGGGTATCTACCTCGCTATCTACGCGGGATACGAAGAATGATGCGACCGAATGGATCTTAGAGAGATCCTTACCATTTTTGAGTGCTTCTTCAAGGCCGAGCATGTAAGCGTTAATGACTTCACGATAACGTGTTAGTGAGAAAATGAGAGTCACATTAACGCTGATTCCGGCTGCAAGAGTCTTGGCAATAGGCTCCAAACCTTCGACGGTTGCGGGAATCTTGATCATGACATTCTCACGGCCTACACGCTCGTAGAGTTCTCGTGCCATTTTCTGGGTTCCCTCGGCATCGCGGGCAAGGCGAGGATCAACCTCAATAGAAACCCTGCCGTCGTAACCTTTAGAAGCAGAATATATGGGTTCGAATACGACACAAGCAGCACGTACGTCGTCAGTAGTCGCTGCGAAGACAGCTTCTTCAACGTCTGCGCCGGATGCGGCAAGCTGACGCATCTGCTCAGCGTAAGCAGCACCTTTTGAAAGCGCACCGGCAAAGATAGTGGGGTTGGTAGTGACACCCACGACGTTCTTAGCGCTGATGAGCTCTGCAAGACTGCCACTGGTAAGACGGTCGCGGGAAAGATCATCAAGCCAAATGGAGACACCAGCGTCAGAGAGCTTTCGAGTTGAATCACTCATGAAATAAAACCTTCAATCTAAATTAGTTAATATGGATGGGTGAGCATTAATGAGCTATGCAAGATGCAAGTAGCACCAGGAATCACCGAAAAACTTTAACTGCCGACTGACTATTTGACCGAAGCGATAGATTCTTCAGCAGCAGTCACTACGGCTTCAGGGGTAATACCAAACTCACGGTACAAAGTCTTAGCATCGGCAGAAGCCCCAAAGTGCTCAATTGAGACAGCACGACCTGCAGAACCGAGCAAATCGTACCAGCTCATGCCCAAACCGGCTTCAACTGAGACGCGTGCTGCAACCGAGGAAGGCAGAACTGACTCTCGGTATTCGTCTGACTGCTCGTTGAACCATTCGCGGGAAGGCATTGAAACAACTCGGGCTGCAATGCCTTTTTCTGAGAGCTTGTGGCGAGCTTCGAGGGCAATTTCAACTTCGGACCCAGTTGCGATTAGGATGACATCTGGAGTTCCCTCGGTGTCAGCCATAATATAACCTCCGCGGGCAGTTCCTTCTGCGGAAGCAAATTTTTCGCCTTCAGCGTCTGAATGAATATCCTCACGAGCCCAAATTGGTAGGTTCTGGCGAGAAAGTACTAGGCCGGCAGGGCGGTCTTTCTTCTCAAGAATAGTACGCCAAGCAACCGCAGTTTCGTTCGCATCCGCAGGGCGTACAACGTCGAATCCAGGAATTGCGCGCAGTGAGCTGAGATGTTCGATCGGCTGGTGGGTGGGCCCGTCTTCGCCAACACCAATGGAGTCGTGAGTCCAGATATACAGTGCAGGTACACCCATGAGAGCTGAAAGACGGACTGCAGGACGCTGGTAATCCGAGAATACGAAGAATGTCCCAGAGAAAGCACGGGTTGGCGAAGATAGCACGATACCGTTCACAATTGCGGCCGCCCCCTGCTCGCGAATACCGAAGTGCAACACACGACCGTAGGGGTTGCCGGTCCAATCCTCCGTACTGTGCGAAACCGGGTTGAATGATTCGGCGTTGTTGATGGTGGTGAGGTTAGAACCTGCTAGATCGGCAGATCCACCCCAAAGCTCAGGGAAAGTATCAGCAATAGCATTAATGACTTTGCCGGATGCTGCGCGGGTTGCTAGTGAAGTACCCGGCTCAAAGACAGGGAAAGCAGCCTTATAATCAACTGGCATTTCGCCTGACACCAGGCGGTTGTACAGCTTTGCCCGCTCGGGGTTAGCCTGAGCCCATGCCTCAAATTTTTCATTCCAGACCTTATGCGCAGCAGCACCGCGTTCACGAAGTTCGCGAGTATGCGCCAGAACCTCATCCTCAATGAAGAAGCTCTTTTCGGGGTCAAATCCTAGAACTTTCTTGGTTTCAACGATTTCTTCGGCCCCCAGCTTTGAGCCGTGAACGGACCCAGTATTTGCTTGTTGGGTGCTGGGTAACCAATGATAGTACGCACCTCAATGAATGAAGGCTTATCCGTGACCGTTTTCGCGCGCTCAATAGCGTTGTAGAGTTCCTGCACATCTTCAACGTAGTTTCCGGTCTTGGCCCAGTCCACGCGCTGCACATCCCAGCCGTAGGCCCGGTAACGAGCTGGCACGTCTTCGGTGAATGCAACGTCAGTGTCTTCTTCAATAGAAATATGGTTGCGATCCCAGAGTACGATGAGATTGCCCAATTCTTGGTGCCCAGCAAGCGCACTGGCTTCTGCCGTTACGCCTTCCTGAACATCGCCTTCGGAGGCGATACAGTACACATAATGGTCAAAGGGAGAAGCACCAACCGGGGATTCGGGGTCGAAAAGACCACGCATATAACGTTGAGCATATGCAAAACCAACGGCAGAAGCGAGACCCTGGCCCAATGGACCAGTCGTAATTTCTACACCCTTAGTGTGCTTATATTCGGGATGTCCAGGAGTGAGCGCACCCCATGTGCGAAGAGATTCTAGATCCTCCATCTCAAGACCATACCCACCCATAAATAATTGGGTGTAGAGAGTCAGCGATGTGTGACCGGGGGATAGGATGAAACGATCGCGACCTTCCCAACGGTCATCGTTGGGGTCTTGGTTCATGACCTTTTGGAAGAGCAGATAGGCAACAGGAGCAAGGCTCATAGCGGTGCCGGGGTGACCTGACCCTACTTTCTCAACCGCATCGGCTGCCAATAAGCGAGCAGTATCAACCGCACGCTGGTCTACCTCAGTCCATTCGAACTTTTCGTTAGGGTTAGTCACGTATTGTCCCTTCGCTTGGTGGTACGTCATGCATGAAGTACACAAACAATAGTAAGTAGTCTGTGAACGCTGACTGCAGCAGATATAACTCAAAAGACAGGGTGCGTATTCCATGAGCACTCTCAACGAGCAATCATGTATATAGCATCTATAAATCTATCGTGAAATTCTACCTTCTTAAGGATAGTTCACCATCCTAGCGTTTATAGCATGTTCGCATGGTGTTTAGACGACTTATGCCTCACGCTGAACTTACATACATAGGATGCTGTAGCCTAAGCTCCACGTAGATAAGCTTCAAAATAGGACCACCCGTATCTTGAGATAGCTGCTTTACTCGCCTCAAGATACGGATGCTCTTAGAAAATAAAAGATTCTAATATTGGCTGCCCAACAAAAGGATCGATTGCCAATGCAATGAAAAGAATCGTTAGGTATGTGATGGACCCGAAAAATACCACCATAGCGGTACGGCTTGTCGCTACCTGCTGGAGAGCTAAATAGTGGAGCTTGTGGCAGTGGTAGAGGAACCATGCACCAGCGGTAGCCGCGCTAACGCTGTACACCCAGCCCGCGCCTCCAATAGGGATCAGTAGAAGCGAACAGATAACCATAGCCCAGCCGTAGAGTACGACCTGTACAGACACTGCTTGAGCGGGAGCGATAGCACCCAGCATAGGAACACCGGCTGCTTTATAATCCTCCGCGTATTTCATAGAGAGTGGCCAATAGTGCGGAGGAGTCCAGAGGAAATTACTGTAAAGAGAATTAAAGCTGGCCATTCAATGGTATTGCGAACAGCTGCCCATGCAATTAGGACAGGCATACACCCGGCAATCCCACCCCACACAATATTCTGAGTAGTGCGCTTCTTTAAATACATGGAGTAGAAGACTACATAGAGCAAGATAGCGGCAAGCCCTAAAAGCCCAGAGAGGGGATTTACCATAGTCCACAAATATACGACGGAGATAACAGCAAGTACCCATGCAAAGACGAGTGCTTCTCGGTCTGTTAGCTCTCCGGTAACTAGGGGGCGTTTTTCGGTTCGCTTCATTTTTCGGTCAATATCACGATCGATATAACAGTTGAAAGCGCAGGAAGCGCCAGCCGCCATGGCTCCGCCAAGAAGCGTATTTATGACTAACCAGAAACTGGGCATGCCGTGTGCCGCAAACATCATTGTAGGGGCGGTTGTTACTAGAAGAAGCTCAATAATTTGGGGCTTTGTTAGGTGAATATACGCTTTTATTTTGCGTCCCAAGGTCATGTCCCTTGTTGCCCGCGGAGTAGGTACAGTCACCTCTGACGCCGCATGCGTGGAGGACGGAACCTCCTGAATTGTGTAACCCTTCATGATGGGCTCCTTGACGTGTGTGCGTGTGCCTAATCTGCGCGTATCAATCTGTGGGGTAAGAGGTACTCACAGATAGGCATACCTTCGGCTCAAAGACGTGCAGGCGCAGGAATGCTCCTTAATAGTGTACGCCTAACCTTAAATAGCTACCAAGGCATGCCAGCAATAAACCCATATATGACATTGCGCGCTTACAGTACAGTGTGAATAACTTAGCTCTACGAAACTGCTAGCCGCTGTTTAGCTAGGGCACGAGCCTTCTGAGAAGATAGGGTCAGCTGCCTTTCGATCAGCGATAGTGATGCCCAGGTAAACATACCCGACCCCAGCATATGCGCCTCAACGAGTAGAGGGGGAAGCCCGGTGTTGTACTGAATATAGCCAATCGCGCCCTGATAGACCATGATTGCTGCCAGTACAAGTAAAGATGATAAGAAAGCACGTGGCATGGCGTACTTCCGCACTAGAACAAACATGATGATCAGCAGAAAAAGAAATGCCCACACCGCCCATGCATGAGCACGGGATACTGCGATAGCGTCGAACTCGTGGCGATGCGTGCGTGGATCACCCGCATGCGGACCAGTCCCAGTGACTACGGTACCCATAAAAAGTAAGAACGAAACTAACGCCAAATCCTATCCAACCAAGTAGGCGGATAACACCACTTTTTTGTGGAGGAAATTCCCTAGTAATATCTTCGCGCTCAGAGATACCTGCCCTAAAATAGCGACGCACACGGTTTACCAAGATTGCCGCTAGTCCAATCATGATGGCAGAGGTGAGGTAATGGGCTGTTACCATCCAGGGATTGAGCCGCTGCCATACAGTAATGCCACCAATAACGGCCTGTAGCGGAATACCCCACAGGAGCAGTAAAGTCAGATTGAAAAGATCACTGTACTTTGATTCGTGCGCTCGTAATCCCGTAAAAAGCTTTGGAAAGATTGCTTTGACGTGGTGCACATCAGGCAGCGCAATGCGGAGAATCGCTAAGAATGCAAGGATAGTGATCACCATGAGCACAAAAGTGAGCATACGGTTACCGAATTCAACGAGCCCATGGATACCGTCGGCAGGGGTAGTTGTCCACTGTTCTGCAGTACACCGCGGCCAGGTATCGCATCCTAGGCCTGATCCTGTAAGGCGCACAACGGCACCGGTTACGATGAGTAAGAGATTGCTCAGAGCCGTACCCACCGCTGTGTATAAAACCCAGGGAGTGTACTGGATGGGGGATAGCTTATTTTTGAGGGTAACTAGCATGAGAAAAGCCTTTTAAACCGGGGGTGCACCATAGGTAGCCACCAATAATACTCGATGATTCTAGGGTTTGTCGCAGAACCCTGAACCTATGAGTGCTAATCGGACCATTTAAATTTGCGTGAAGCAATAAAACCAATCACTAGTGTCCAGGCAAGTAGCACAGCATGGGGAAGAGGTAAGAATATATCCTGTAGATAATCACCGCGAATCGCTTCACCTAAAGCGCCTGAAGGCAGGCACAGAATGATAATGCGGTACAGCTCAGGGAAATTATCCATTGGAATAAGGATCCCACCAGCGCTGGCCAGAACAACCCAGGCGATATTCACGATAGCCAAAGTTGCCTCAGCCCTCACCGTCCCAGCAACGAGTAAGCCTAGGGCTGTAAACGCGGCTGCCCCGAGCAATAAAGTACTAAAAGAGCGATACATCGCAAAAATATCCGGACGCCATCCAAGACCGAACCCAACAATAGTGACCATAATAAACTGTATGGCGATAACGGTGATAACTGCCAGCACCTTGCCAATAATAAGCCCATTGCGTCCTAGAGGAGTGGTAGACAGAAAACGAAGAACACCGTACCGGCGGTCAAAACCAGTGGCAATCCCTTGACCAGAAAGTGCAGTTGAGACAACGCAGAGAGCCAGTACCCCCGGCACTGCAACATTGATGCGGGTCGTATTCAACGCATCAGCGTAAGAATCCAGAAAGCTTGTATAGCGAAGTCCAAAAAGCGCCATCACGGGGAAGGCAATATTGAGCATCAGCTGTTCGCCATTTTTAAGCATGGCAAGGGTCTCATATTTACCTTGAGCTAGAATACGCTGAAAACTAGAAGCAGCGCGCGGCTGCGGATACTCGTTACCTTCTCTCATCTGCTGACTATCAGGGGACAGTGGGCAGCTCTGCATTTGTGGGGACTCATCGAATATCACGTCCCGAAATATCCAAGAATACGTCTTCCAAAGTCTTCGGTTCCATCGTGAGAGAGTTAGGCATAAGGTAGCGATGCGCTAGGGCTGTCGTGAAAGCGGAAAGATGTTCGGGTGTAAGGGGACCACGGAGCTCATATTCGCCTAAGCCACCTAGTGAGTATGGCATATGCTCTATAAGCTTTACATCCGTACGAAGATGTACAGGCAATAAGTCGTCACGCGTAGGTGAAGGTGCTTCTAACGTGAAATGAAGCCGTACAACCCCGTCTCCTGATACAAGCTCAGGAACCGTGCCTTCACGCGCCGTTTGACCATTATCAATAATATATACATAATCCGCGAGCTTTTGCGCATCATCAATGAGATGGGTTGTTAAGATAATGGCGACTCCAGCCTCACGCTGCTCACGAATAATGTCAAAGACGACATTGCGAGACTGCGGGTCAAGTCCTGCTGATGGTTCGTCTAAAAAGAGTACCGAAGGACGCCCAAGAAGGGCTGCTGCTAATGAGACACGTTGTTTTTGTCCCCCAGAAAGGCGCCGAATATTGGTGCCGTTAAAAGCATCTATTCCTAAACGATCAACAAGTTCACCGACAGGATAAGGATTGGCGTACATCTGAGCAACATGTTCAAGAAGTGGTACGGGACGTACGGCGTTAGGAAGCCCCCCATCCTGAAGCATGATACCGACGGAGGCCCGCATCTCTGGGGATGCCAGAAGAGGGTCTTCTGAAAGAAGCTGAATAGTGCCGGACGTAGGTTCAGTAAGCCCCTGGGCACATGCAAGAGTTGTAGTCTTACCTGCACCGTTAGCACCCAAGAGTACAACAACCTCGCCGGGATAGACTTGAAGACTTATGTCAGCAACTGCGCGATGCATACCCTGAGCGGTAAGACGTTCAGGGTGTTTCTCGCGGAAAGAACGAGAGGGCTTAAACTCTTTGACGAGATGAGAAATCTTGAGTGCAGGATCGCTGCTAGTACCGCGAGCTGCTGAAATGTCTAATGCGGTAGCTGCTTGGTGTTGATAAGCTTCAGTTTCTGCCACCTCTCTATCTTAAGCCCTCAGAGAGTAATCTCTATGTTTCCCTCTAGCGATAGCATCTTTATGACGAGAGTTAGATCACGTCACAGTGAGGATATGAACCGCTTAGCACCCTCATGGAAATGCCCGAAGAGCAAAAATACCTAGAGGCCTAAAGGCGGTATTATCTTTCACCGGTTCTTATGGCTTGCCGCAGCTAAGCAAGAGACTAAATGGTGTGGTGTGTGCAAGTAGGAAGACCTTACTAGCCAAGATTGAAGTAATTAGGACATACTTTAGTTGTGTATTCCGTGAACAAGACATCTCATCGAGGGCTTCAACAGCAGCCTTCCTCGCATAAGAAGTCAAGCTCTGGCGCACGTAAAGCGGAAGTTGAAGAACGCACCCGTGATCGGGTTCTTCGTGGTGTCCTGAACCATGGTCCCGTGTCTGCGGCAAGCTTGGGAGAACTTTTAAGCTTGACCCCGCCGCTGTGCGTCGGCACCTTGATGCGCTTGAACAAGCAAACATGATTGAAGTTGCTTCTCTCAAACAATATGGGGCAGGTGCGGGGCGCCCAGCTCGACGGTACGTCATCGCGCCTCAAGGTCACGAACGTCTAGGAAATGACTATTTGATGATTGCGCGCAACGCTCTTGAAATGTTGCGTGACACCGTTGGGGAGAGCGCACTTGAAACTTTCGCATCCGCACGGGCTGCCGAAATGGAGGCGCGATACCGCCCTGTTGTGGAAGCGGCAGGGGAGGATGTTGCGGCGCGAGCCCAAGCTCTCGCTGAAGCCATGAGCCGTGATGGGTTTGTGACAACAGCGCAGATTACAGAACCACCTGCCGGTCGGCTTGCGCCGGGGAAATTGCTAGCTAGCATACAGCTCTGCCAAGGTCACTGCCCAATACGCGATCTGGCTGAAGATTTTCAGGTTTTCTGCGAACAAGAGACTGGGATTATTTCTGATCTTCTGGGCGTTGACGTACGTAGGCTATCAACGATGGCTGGAGGGGCTCACGTATGCACAACTCACGTTCCGCTCAATCACTTAACAGAACGTGTGAATTCTGAAAAACCGGAAACATCAGAAAGCATGCGGGGTAATTCGGCACGGTAGAAATTACCCCAACCTAGAGTGTGTTATTCCAAAGACTACCGAGCCCGCATCTGCGGAGCCGGATAAATTTCAATCCATCTAAGAAAGGCCGTAATGACTGAGCAAGTTGAGCAGAGTGCCAACGACACTGTCATTTCAGAGATTCTGGAGTTGAACCCTGAACTCGAGGGCATTGGCAATTACGAGTATGGTTGGGCAGACTCTGACGAGGCGGGCCAGTCCGCTAAGCGTGGTCTGGACGAAGCCGTAGTGCGTGACATCTCTGCGAAGAAGAATGAACCCCAGTGGATGCTGGATATGCGTCTGAAGGCATTGAAGTTTTTCGAGCGTAAGCCGATGCCAACCTGGGGGGCAGATCTTTCTGACATCGATTTCGATAACATCAAATACTTCGTGCGTTCTACCGAAGGTCAGGCTGAGTCTTGGGAAGAGCTTCCTGAAGATATTCGCGTAACATATGAACGTTTGGGTATTCCGGAAGCGGAACGTAACTCATTGGTCGCTGGCGTCGCCGCTCAGTATGAGTCTGAAGTCGTGTACCACCAGATCCGTGAAGACTTGGAATCTCAGGGTGTTATCTTTGTCGATACCGATACTGGTTTGCGCGATTATCCTGAAATATTTAAGGAGTACTTCGCCTCTATTATCCCTATCGGCGATAACAAGTTCTCCGCTCTTAATACTGCGGTGTGGTCTGGCGGATCATTTGTTTACGTTCCGCCGGGGGTGCATGTTGAGATTCCTCTGCAAGCGTATTTCCGCATCAACACTGAGAACATGGGGCAGTTTGAGCGTACCTTGATCATTGCAGATGAAGGGTCATATGTTCACTATATTGAGGGCTGCACCGCGCCTGTATACCGCTCTGACTCGCTGCACTCAGCAGTTGTCGAGATCGTTGTTAAGAAGAACGCCCGTGTTCGCTACACTACCATTCAGAACTGGTCGAACAACGTGTACAACCTGGTGACTAAACGAGCAGTCGCACATGAGGGTGCCACTATGGAATGGGTTGATGGTAACATCGGCTCTAAGGTTACTCAGAAGTATCCTGCAGTATATATGGTCGGTGAACACGCCAAAGGGCGAGACTCTGTCAATCGCGTTTGCTGGTGAAGGGCAGCATCAGGACACTGGTTCCAAGATGGTGCATATTGCTCCGAATACTTCTTCAACGATTGTTTCGAAGTCCGTGGCTCGTAACGGCGGACGTAGCGCATACCGTGGCCTGGTTCAGGTACGTGAAGGTGCGAAGCACTCGAAATCATCCGTGGTGTGTGACGCTCTCTTGGTTGATACTGTATCGCGTTCAGATACCTACCCATATGTCGATGTTCGTGAAGATGACGTTACGATGGGGCACGAAGCTACGGTTTCACGCGTCTCTGAAGAACAGCTCTTTTACCTCATGCAGCGTGGGCTGGCCGAGGATGAAGCAATGGCTATGATTGTGCGAGGCTTCGTTGAACCGATTGCTCGCGAGCTGCCCATGGAATACGCACTTGAACTTAACCGCCTCATCGAACTTCAGATGGAAGGATCTGTGGGCTAATGTCGACTAACGAAGAGACCTTGGGATATCACAGCCCAATTATTCCCGGTATGGACCAGGAAGGTGAGAAGCTCGCCTCTGAACATGTCCATGATGATACTATTCTGCGCGCTACCGAGGAACACCATCAAGGCTCAAACCCTAATAACGTGCAGAAGGTTCTTGACGCTTCCCGCGCAGAACGGAAAACCTCATATAACGTTGAAGACTTTGAGCCACTTACTGGACGCGAGGAAGATTGGCGTTTTACCCCGCTGAAACGTTTGGGCGGTCTTCACCTTGACACTCTGCAGGCACAAGCCCCAGCTCCGAAGATCCAAGCACCTTCTGAAGTTATCCTTGAAGAAGTATCCCGTGAAGATGAGCGCATTGGTACAGCAGGTGTTCCTGAAGACCGTGTAGCTGCAAATGCATGGACTCATTTTAAGACAGCTACTGTGGTGACTATTCCCGCCGAAACCGAGCTTACTGAGCATATCGAAATAGATATTGACGGACAGCATCGTGATGCTGCTGCTCAACATATACTGATCGAGGCTAAACCATTCTCAAAAGCGGTTGTTGTAATTCGGCATACCGGATCGGCTGTTTCTGGCGCAGAACATAGAATTCCTGGTACAAGATTCTGCACAGTTGAGCGTTATTACTCTTCAACAATGGAATGACGATGCGATCCATGCCTCTGCGCAGTATGCCAAGCTAGGGCGCGATGCTCGTTTCAAACATGTGTGTGTTTCATTGGGCGGTGATATGGTGCGTGTTACCCCTTCAACGAAATTCACGAAACCGGGCGCTGAGACAGAGATGTACGGTCTTTATTTTGTGGATGCTGGCCAGCACATCGAGTCACGTTTGTTTGTGGATCATTCTGTGCCCAACTGCAAGTCGCGAGTGACTTATAAAGGTGCATTGCAGGGCAAAGCAGCGCACTCCGTATGGGTTGGTGACGTCCTCATTGGTAAAGAGGCGGAAGGCACGGACACCTATGAGCTGAACCGTAACCTCCTCTTGGAGATTGGTCCGCGCGCTGATTCCGTACCGAACTTGGAGATCGAGACTGGACGTATCGAAGGTGCCGGTCACGCATCAACAACCGGTCAGCTAGATGATGAGCATCTATGGTACCTGCGGGCTCGTGGTATTCCGGAAGCTGAGGCGCGTCGTCTAGTGGTCCGCGGATTCTTAAACGAAATTATCCAGCAGATTCGCGTACCAGAGCTTGAAACAGAACTTACTGATGCCCTTGAAGCAGAACTTGCTCTCAGCAACAACTAAGCCTTATTAGGAGAAACAATGTCTACCCTTGAAATCAAGGATTTGCACGTCTCGGTCATTCTTGATGATGAAAAAACTAAGCCTATTCTCAAAGGCGTGAACTTAACCATTAACTCGGGCGAAATCCACGCTATTATGGGTCCAAATGGTTCCGGTAAATCTACTCTTGCCTCAACTATTGCCGGTCACCCCAAATACCAGATTGATTCCGGGCAGATACTGCTTGATGGTGACGATATTACCGAGATGAGTGTGGATGAGCGTGCTCGTGCTGGATTGTTCCTCGCCATGCAGTACCCAGTCGAGATCCCCGGTGTCACGATGTCTAACTTCCTGCGTGCTGCTAAAACTGCTGTGGACGGTAAGGCACCTAACTTACGAACCTGGACCAAAGACGTTAAAGAAGCTATGAACCATCTGGACATTGATCCTGCGTTCGTTGCTCGTAACGTCAATGAAGGTTTCTCCGGCGGTGAGAAGAAACGTCATGAGATTCTGCAGCTGGAGCTTTGAAGCCCAAGTTCGGTATTCTTGATGAAACCGACTCCGGCCTTGACGTTGATGCTCTTAAAGTCGTGTCTTCCGGCGTGAACCGTGCTCACGAGGAAAATAATATGGGTGTTATGCTGATTACGCACTATACCCGTATCCTGCGTTATATTAAGCCCGAGTTTGTGCATGTTTTTGTAGACGGCAAAATGGTCGATCAGGGCGGTCCTGAACTTGCAGATCGTCTAGAAGAAGAAGGCTATGTAGCATACACTGGGAAGAAATAATCTTACTCAGTACGAACTACTTGTAAGAGGTGCATCATGACTGAGACAGTGCAAGCTCGTCCCTCGCAAGAGGAAATTGAGGAAGTCCTCAAGGAAGTCATTGACCCTGAACTTGGGGTAAATATCGTTGATTTGGGTCTGCTTTATGGCATGCGCTGGGATGATAATGGAGTCCTGATCCTGGATCTAACGCTTACCACAGCTGCATGTCCGCTACAGGACGTTATTGAGGAACAGGTGGAAGCAAATCTCGATAGTGTCGTTACCGAATGGCGCGTGAACTGGGTATGGATGCCCCCGTGGGGGCCCGAACGCATTACTGAGGATGGTCGTGATATGATGCGCGCTCTCGGCTTCAACATTTAGCGTTGCCATACGTTTGTTTTGCTGTAAGGGGTGGGTACCTGGAACATTCTAGGTACCCACCCCTTGATTTATAATTCCACCTGATATTTGTAACACTACTCGTTCACATGTTTTCGGTTACACCTAAGAATCTGAGTGATTTAGTGTATTTCTTCGCCAGACGTTTGCGAGTATCTTCGTCAAGGTGGGAAACACGTTCCGGGTCAGTGTTATCGGCAATGTCAGCACGTTTGACCCACAGCGCAATTTCATTAGCGCGAACTCTCGCCATAGATGACTCCAGAGGCTCGTGTGGACGTTTGGTGAGCGCATCAACGGCATCAATAATGCGGGCTGAAAAGTACCGAGCAAGGTAAGGGAGAGTGACTTCTGTATCCTCTACGGTATCGTGCAATAACGCCACGATCTGTGCTTCTGTGCGAAGCTCTTTAGGGGCAATTTCGCGCACTTTAAAAGCAACCCGTCGTGGATGAGATATATAAGGCCAACCGTTTTTATCGACCTGCCCAAGGTGGGCGTTGTCAGCAATACTATCCGCGAGACGGATCATTTCTTTAAAATGTGAATTCATCGTTGTTTCCTTCAATAACGTGATATTTCTAATGTACTCCCGCGTATGTCATTGTGATGCGCTGCTGCTCGTCATATATCGCTTCTTTGCGTCTAGCTAGAGGAGCGTATAGGGCGAGAGTTTTCAACCTCAAAAGACTGGTCTCCAACCCATATATAACTTCCTACTACTGTGCGCCCTACCCCTTGAGCATTGCGCAAGGACGGAACATTGTCGACATGGATTGTTCCCCATAGCATATCTTGAGGATTTACCTGAGGTAATTTGAGGAGGTTTTTAATACCGTGACGTAGAACTGCATTCCCTAGCCCTTGTCTGCGAAAAGGCGCATCTAGACATAGCTCTTCAACGCTAAACCCTCTAAGTCCTTGTTCGCCTCTGCGATCTAGAGTCAAAAATCCTGCCGAGGAGTTATCCACTGTAATATGCCAACCTGTTCCTTGACGTATAGCATCTTCAAATGATTCTTCTCCCTGAGGAGTGGCCCACTCAAAAAAATTAGGGTTCTTAACTGCAATAGATTCATATATGCGCTGCGTTTTGTAACTGGCAGCAGAAGCATCAGCAGGAGAAAGCGGGATGAGCTCTACTCGATCATAATTCTTCGGCCACGGGCGTTTGTCTAACTCACCTAGAGTCCCGGCGACAATGTGCATGTCAATAGTTGTTGCACGAGAACCAGGGACTGAACCAAGGCCACGTACAAGTTGATCTACCTTACCTGGCACAAAGAAACGTGTGCATATAGGACGGAAGCTTTCATAGTGGCGAAGCAAAGATTGGCTTAGAGCTGCGATATAGACTGTAGTACAAGGAATATTCGTAGCTATTACATCTATAAAAGGTCGATTCAGATCTTGCCCACGGTATCGAATTCCTGTAAGCGCTTGGTATGTGGCATGTGAATCCGTTATCGAAAAGAATCTATTGGCCCAGTCTCGTGTGTCTTGCGTAGGCATGTAGTTGAATTGGTCCTGTAGAAGAGGACTTATATGATCTCGATACCCCGCACCAAACTCTGAGGAAGCACGTTCCGTAATGTCTGCCGTGAAGTCTTCTGTACACTGCCGTGAAATCTCTTTGGCAGAGTAGTACATATGGAAATTCTGAGGGACCCAAGAACGAGAGAGAAAGTCTTGTGCTTGTTCTGCGGGAAGATTTCCTAGTATAAACATAGAGATACCCTAACATATGTGATGTGCAGCATGCTTATATTCGATTTATGAAACTTATTCTGTTTTAAAAGAGATAAAAATCATAGTATATGGATGTCAAATAACAGATAGGTTTGAAATACTTTGAGGGTATATCATGTGAATTGCTTAAGATGCTTTAGACTCGCCCCAAATCTAGCGTAGAAATCTGTTGTATGAGGCAGAAACTAACCGAAAACTCAGGTAAACTGGTGGGAATCAAGCATCGGAGACACCATGGCGGAACTCTATAAGAAGTTCACCTCTTTATATCCTTATCCGCATCTGCGGATAGCCCTTGCGCTCCCAGCAGTTATATTCACCATTTGTATCTTAACCGTTTGGCGGATGGGCGAACCTACGGGTTCACCCCGGTTCTGGTCGTACTTGACGATCTTCTTCTGTCTACTATCCAGAACAATATATCGGCACGCACGAAAAACCCGCCAGCGGATATTAGCGCTGAGTACGTTAAATCCTATGCCCAAGATATATTGACAGAACACCAAAAACGCCTTGATAAGGATTCATTAGAAATTCTTGTGCGTAAAATATTAGCTCGGGCTGACTCGACTTTATTCGAGAACTATTATGAAGGATTTTTAACGTCGCAGGTAACGGTTCCTCGCGGCATTGCACCTGCTCTACGTGCGCCTGCCCATCTTACATTCGTATCAAGCCTGATGAACGAAGATGAGACTCTGGATAATTCAGCTGAAATTATCTTGCTTGAAATCCCTACAGCGTACCCATCAGACGTCTTTGCGTATCTGCCGTTTGGCGGGTGGGAAGACGTCCCAAGTGCGGAAGACATGCTAGCACTCGCGCAGTATTGGTATGAGCGGGATAATGCTATTCCGGCTGTTATTGCAGCAACCTATCTTGAGTTTTACACTGCAGAGCCAATCACAACATTGCGCGACGCCGAGGTGCTTGCTTTAGAGCAGGGGATAATAAGTCGAGCGCTAAAGCCCACGAGTTATGAGGATCTCTCATGTGTCGTGAAAGGGCTTTATAACAAACCTTCGTGGTTCGTATGGTGGGAATAGTTTTGCTTAGCCGGGAATGATGTTGCTGGTGCCGTAAAAGAAAATTCCTTTTAGAGTTCTACGCCTCGTGCGGTTAAAACGTCCCCGGTTATTTGAGCGTACCCTACTGCTTGTACCACAAGAGGTACAAGCAGTCGCCAAGTGGAACGTTTGGGCAAACCGCGTGCGTGAGCAGCTTGTTGTAAAGCTGCCCAATTATCCATAATGGCGGGAATAGATCTTATAACCAGAGCGAGCATCAGTCCTATACGTTTGGGAGATAAGCCTAGAAGTTTAAGCGGTGTGAGTAACCAGATGATTCCATCAAGTAAAAGAGGTAGCGGAGTAGTCGTGAGAAGAAGCCGTGAGATTAGGACGGCGCCTAGCATGGTGCACATGACGTCTACCGCATTTTGCCACGTGCCCCAAAAGAGATAATAAAGTCCTAAAAGAATTATGAGCCATCGCAGCGTATAGACAATTTCTAAGAGCGTGCGGATGCGCATCCCAGCTGACCAGGACAAGATAAAACAAAAGAACAGAACGTATAGTGCTACTTCCCAACCGGTCACCGCGAGCGCGAGAAGTAAACAAGCGCAGAGGCTGCTTTTGCCCCAAAGCGGTGTGCGATGCAGCATCGAATTTCCCGGAGCGTAGCTTCCAATAAGTAAACTGCCGAGGAACGTCGTATGATGCAACCTATGAGCGGTTCGATTCACGCAGTTATATCCTTCCTGGACTACCCGAGTTGTATATCATACAGAGGGGTTTTCGTTGGGAAAACCTTGTTCACAATATAGATGGTATCGTTGAACCGTCTCGTGCGCTTTGCCATGGTATATAAGCTCTCCATTATGGATAATGATTGCTTCATCGCATGTCTCCGCCAAGTCGAGGTCGTGGGTACTGATAATAAGCATCTGATCGAGACTATTCAGAAGGTTTATCAGCCGTGTTCGATTACGTAGATCAAGAAGAGTCGTAGGCTCATCAAGTAAGAGGATTTGTGGTTCTACCGCTAAAATCCCGGTGAGGGCTACAAGTTGTTTCTCTCCGCTGGAGAGAGAAAAAATACTCTGATCAGCTTTGTCGTCGAGACCTTGTTGAGCAAGAAGCTTATGTGCTTGCTCTAGGCGTTGAGTTCGGTTGAGAGAGCTATGCCGACGGAGGCTAAGCTCTAGATCTTCGAGGACTGTAGGCATGATAAGCTGCGCATCTGGGTTAGCGAAGAGCATACCTATAGACTGACGAGTTATCTGGGGACGTTCGGAGATATCTACTCCACATACCTTTATGATTCCCTGGGAGGGCCGAGTAATACCGTTAAAAAGCCCTAAAAAGGTTGACTTTCCCATGCCGTTAAGCCCAATAATCGCAGTTTTAGGTGCGGTTAAAGAAACTGATACATGGTCGATAATATTTCGAGTTTGTCCGTGAGCGTCTTCAGCTGACACGATAACTGCATCAAGTTCAAGGGACGGGGGAGCGGGCGGCATCGTTGGTGCTTCGTGCTCAATTTTGGCGCTACTTTTCTTGGAAAAAAACATCCTCAATTACCTGCGAGATTTTGAGCGTACTAACCCAGGAAATGCCCGATGCACAGCAGACGATACGATAGACGCAACGATAGATTTAAGAAGGTCTGGAAGAGCAAATGAAGCCGCGATAACGAACGCATGGGTAAATTCCATATGTCCGTTGGTCATAAGCCCTAAGATACCTCCTGCAGAAATTACAACGAAGCCTACCATAGCGCAGAAGATGCACAGGATAGCGGTAAGCCAGGGGTTGAGCTTTCTGCGGATTACTGTATAAGCTAGCGTCCCAGCCAATAACGCGCCCAGAGGATACGCCAGAAGATAGCCACCGGTTGGCGTCGCAAGCGTACCAAACCCTGAAGCACCTTTAGCAAAGATTGGTAGCCCTAGGCACCCTAACAGTACGTAGAGGAGAGTTGCTATAAAAGCTCGAAAACCACCGAGTACTAGAGCGGTGGTGTAGATAGCGAAAGGGCCAAGAGCTAAAGGAATCGGGACACCTGGGATTGGTAGTGCCAAAGGACTAAGAACCGCGATAAATGCTGCGAAGACTGCTATAAGAGCTATATTGCGCCCTGGTGATTGATCTGGGGCATAAGAGTTAGGCACGAGAGTTGATCCTTAAAAATATGAAGTCGTGTGTGGCTGATTATGACGTTCGGTGTCAAAATCGAGGGTAGTACCGCCCTCGACGCCGCTGGGGTCTTATATATATTCTTATATACCTTCCTACCATAGAAAACGCATTATGTAATATATATGACGTTTTACGGAGACTATCGGGTGTCAGCGTCTTCTAGCGTAACTCACGTAGAATAGATGGGTTGTTAAACTCCTCATTCACTAACTGTTTTGTTGATCCTCGGAAGGGACATGTTGTGATTTCAGTACAGAATTTAGAGCTCCGCGCGGGTGCCCGTCTGTTAATGGAAGATGTAACCTTTCGGGTAGATAAGGGGGACAAGATCGGTTTAGTGGGGCGTAATGGGGCCGGGAAAACCACTATGACAAAAGTCTTGGCGGGATTAGCTCTACCAGCAGAAGGTACAGTCACCCGGTCCGGCTCTATCGGATACCTTCCTCAAGACCCCAAAGTCGATGATATGACTCAACTGGCGCGTGACCGTATTCTTTCAGCCCGCGGACTTGACGGAGTAGCCAGGAAAATGCGCCAAGCCCAAGAAGATATGGCGAGTGAAGATGAGAGCACACGTACAAAGGGTATGCGGCGCTATGATCGTCTTGAGGCTGAGTTTATTGCTGGCGGCGGCTATGCCGCAGAATCTGAAGCCGCAGTTATAACCTCCAACTTGGATCTGCCTGAACGAGTACTCGCGCAACCTCTTGAGACTCTATCTGGTGGGCAGCGTCGTCGTGTGGAGTTAGCACGTATCTTGTTTTCAGCTGCCGATACGATGCTACTTGATGAACCAACAAACCATTTGGATGCGGACTCCATTTTATGGTTGCGTGAGTTCCTGAAAAATTTTTCGGGTGGTTTGCTGGTTATTAGCCACGATGTTGAGCTTATGGAGTTGGTAGTTAACCGTGTATTTTATCTTGATGCAAATCGTTGCGTGATTGACCAGTACAACATGGGGTGGAAGAACTATCTGAGCCAGCGTGAGCAAGATGAACATCGTCGTAAGCGTGAGCGTGCTAATGCTCAGAAAAAAGCTCAAGCACTCATGGAACAGGCTAATAAAATGCGGGCAAAGGCAACTAAAGCCGTGGCGGCTCAGCAGATGATAAAGCGTGCTGAACGTATGATGCGGGGGCTGGAAGACGAACGCCAAACAGATAAAGTTGCTGCTATCCGTTTTCCTGAACCTGCCCCGTGCGGTAAGACCCCGCTGTCTGCACAAAGTCTTTCAAAATCTTACGGCTCACTTGAAATTTTTTTACCGATGTTGATCTGGCTATTGACCGCGGTTCTCGTGTTGTCGTCTTGGGGCTAAATGGGGCTGGTAAAACTACTTTTGCTACGTATGTTGGCTGGCAACACTGCTCCCGACACCGGCGGAGTTGTCTATGGGCATGGAGCTAAGATCGGGTATTTCGCGCAGGAACATGAGATTCTCGATGGTGAGCGAACTGTTTTAGAAAATATGAAATCCGCTGCGCCGGATCTTGACGATACGCGGGTACGCACTATCCTCGGATCATTCCTTTTCTCTGGTGACGATGTGGAGAAACCAGCAGGTGTACTTTCCGGAGGAGAGAAAACTCGTCTTTCATTAGCAACTTTAGTCGCTTCGAGCGCCAATATACTTCTCTTGGATGAACCGACTAACAACCTTGATCCTGCATCTCGTAAAGAGATTCTGAACGCGCTCAAAGGCCTATAAAGGCGCTATCGTTATGGTATCCCACGACGAAGGAGCTGTGGAGGCTCTAAACCCCGAACGTGTTCTTTTGCTTCCGGACGCAGTTGAAGACCTCTGGTCGAAGGAGTATCAGGATCTTATCTCACTTGCCTAGACGCAATCTGCTCTTAGGACAAGGAAAAGGTGTTTACCTAGGCATCTGTATGTGATGTAACGCGTGGGAATGCTCCTAACCTTTGTGGGTATAGGTGTGTATGTAAACTGGCTCATAATTGAAAATGCTATGAAACTTTGAATATATCCTTAGAGAATTCGCATATTATGTTGGCTATGTGGGATTTTCTGGCTAGAAGACACCCTCTTCACTTGATTTAATGCTATATTGTGTGGGTTTTATAAAAATATAGTGTGTACCTGCCTACATTGTGCGTTTTTGGCTGGAAAACCAATACATGAGCGGGTTAGACTTGAGTTGTTCCCGCAAATGCGAGGATGCAAAAGCACAGATTTTCGACTCTGACGAGCCGGATTAGCGCAGGTAGAGAGATTCTATCTGTTCGTAAAAGGAGAACAGCCTATGCATAACACTGAGTACGAAAAGTACCCCACCTCCGGTGAAGAGAACGTCGAGGTTGACGTCTTCTGGCCCATCCAGGATGCTTAAGTCTTGGTAAGATCGAGGTAAAAAGGTTTTATCTCCCGCTCCTAACCATATGGTTAGGAGCGGGAGATTCTTTGTATGATGCTCAAGAAATACTAAAGTTGTGGAGTGGGTAAGGGCAGAAACCTAAAAGAGCTGCCGTGTACCAAACGATATAACAGGTTAGGCAGAGAATAAGGATCTTTTCCCGGATGCTTCCTGCATCACCTAAAAGTGGGAGTGCCATGTAGCCGCTTTTCTTCCAGAGGGAAGAGGCAACAAGTGGTTTAATCGTAATAGGGTATAGCGGGAGAATACCTCGGGTGGTCAGTGCGTCACCTATAACATGTAAGGTTGCGCCCACTGAAATGGCCCAGGGAAGAAGCTCTAAAGAATGAGTGGTATACGCAGCATAGCCTAGGGCGCAAGCCCCAATCCAACCTCCTGGAGCTCCTAAAATCCGCAAAGCCAGACCTCCTGAGAATGCGGCTAGAGCAAGGGACAACCACGGAATACCTTGGTAAGTGAGTGTACTGCCAAAGTATGCGATAGCCCAGAACGCGATGATCCCTAAAATTGAGTGTGTTCCCTTTCGGTGCCCTCCACTGATAAGGCCTACAATCCGGGCGATCCAACCTGATACAGGAGGTATAGAACGAGCGATAGAACCATTATGATGGTCGATATCTGGTAATATTCCTGCGCCAGCACAGGCAAGGGTTGTAACAATCAAGGTAGGAGTATTAGGGATTTGGATTACACCAAGTTCTGAGAGGACCAACCAGCCAGCGGCAGCGCTGACGGTATGAGAATAACCCATCATGTGTGACGAAACCCCTCGTATTATTTCGAAACTATATATGAGATCTTAGATCCAGTATACAGGGAAAATTCGAAAAAGGTTTCGATTTTTGTGGTGGGTTACTTCCATATCCCTGCAGGAAAGCCTGGCGGTTACGGCCGTTCTAACCTGTCCAGGAAAGCGTCTTCTTCCTCTTCATCGGTCAGACGCGAGTGTTTCTTGGCAGGGCGGGGGCGTACAATAGATTTCATATGAGAAGGCATATCGTCGATCATATCCATCTTGCGAAGCACAACGGTTTCATCCTCATGCCCAATATAACTGCCATCCTCGGCATAGAACTGCCTATAATAGCGTTCTAGCTCCTGGGCTACCTGAGCATCTAATTCATCATTGCGAACTTTTTGCCGTGCACTCCAAGCATAAACAGCATAAATAAGAACTGCAAAGCATACCATTGCATAGAATAGGACAGATTAGGTCCATTATCGAGTTCAGGTTCGGATTTCTGTACAGGCCGTTGCGCAGGCGTAGGTTCTTCAGAGTCCAGCAGACCGTAAGCCCCAGCGGCAACAGGTAAATGCATACGTTCGCCGATTTCCTGAAGGTTGATAGACGCGACTTGGCCTTCGGGAGCATCCTTACCTGTAGCGCTCTCTCCTTGGTGGACTCGCGCCACAACAATAACATCATTTGCTGGCGGCGCAGGGACTTCGGTGCTGGGACGTGAAGCATCTGAAGAACTCGCCGACATCCAACCCCTATTGATAATGACTATTTCACCAGTATCTGCACGAAAAGGGACCAATACTTCGAATCCATTTTGTCCCTGATAAGGACGGTTGCGTACCAGTAGCTGTTGATCGGCGATATACTGACCACGAAGGGATACAGGGTGCCACTGCGACCCCGAGTCAAAGTCTCGAAAAATTGTAGGATGGTCTTGGAAGCTATAGGGAGTTGCGTGATAATTCTGCACGATTAGTGAGTTGCGCCAATCTAAAGCCTCTTTTCGGCTCATCTGCCAACCAGCTAAATAAACACAGATTATCGAGAAAATGATGCACAGCATGAAAGAGCCTATCCACTTACCTGTGAAGAGAAAACGGTATGCACCCATAGCGAATTCCTCATGCCTTTCGAAGCTGATATGAGCCTATAAAAATAGATGTGTATATAGAGACGGTGGTGTACCTGTATTACTTATGGTAGGGGAGAACGCTCGGACAATACAGCGATATGGTGCTTACGTCCCTATCTCTAACTATGGCTGAGTAGAGTTTATGAAGCTAGGACTTTTGGGGAAACGGTAGGGTCTGTTTCCAAAGCTCCCTCTCCCGTAAATAATTCTCAAGCCATTGAACGTGCTCATGACAAGCCAACCAGACCTTGCGGCGCTCAGGAGTGTGAACCTTCGGGTTATTCCAGAGAATCTGGTACGTTGCCTCGTTGTGGCAGCCTTTACGTGAACAAATATCTAAACTAGGGGAGGAGCTCCCCGCTAAAGAGCCCAGAAGATCCACTGACACCTCCATCTTTTTACTACTATATTGCGCGTAACGGTATTTATGCCTGCTGAAACTATATTTCAGAAATATCTATGACATCGGTTCGATTATAAGGCGACGAAGAATCCGCATCTTGTGCGTAGCAATGAGAGTTATCAGAGGCGTCGGACTTATTATCTGCAGTAGATGCATTCGACGCTGCTCCTGTTTCTAAAGCTCGCCGATGATGCTCAGGCAAATAGGCAGTAAATCCACTCGATTCCTGTTTTGACTCACCATTCGCAAGTACTACAGCCACCCAAGGCAACAGTACTGCACCTGCGACGCATATCCAGCGCAGGGCACCATCTGTAAATACAGCGCCTACAATACAAACTACACGAATCGCCATTTTGAGGATGTAGTCTCGAGCACGTTTATCTACACGCTCCGATAACGGAGCAGAAGCATTACTGATTTCGTATGTCACTAAAGAGTCTTCAAATCGTTCTGTGATATCAACTGTAGATAAGTAGTAACCATGGGCTGCGAGGTCTTCGGCTGTCCAGTGCTTTTCAGCAGTCATTGACACACCTCCCTCAGAATTACAGTAACGAACTCTCTATGATAGACGTTTTAGCTTCGATTCACATGGTGTTAATTACCTGTACTGATTAGTCTAAACCTTCTATTCCTTATGGTGTTAAGTGTTGCAAGAACAGATGCTCACCACATCATATAGATAACGGGCTAGAATAGGTATGACCAGTAACCCCAAATTTATAGGGAAAATAATGAGTGATAACACCCCCAAGACCGTTCTTGTTACCGGTGGTAATCGTGGTATCGGCTACAAGATCGCGCAGGAGTTTAAGGCATCAGGGCACAATGTTTGTGTGACCTACCGTAGCGGGGAAGCGCCCACAGAGTTCTTTGCTGTTAAAGCTGACGTCCGAGACGCAGACAGCATTAATGAAGCTTTTAAAACTATTGAAGCGGAATACGGTCCTGTAGAAATCCTTGTGGCGAATGCGGGTATTACTCGTGACATGCTGCTTATGCGCATGAAGGAAACGGATTTCATGGATGTTATCGATACCAACCTCACTGGTTCTTTTCGTGTAGCACAGAGTGCGATCAAAGGTATGATCAAACTCAAACGAGGCCGTATTATCCTCGTCTCCTCTGTTGTAGGGCTATATGGTTCTCCAGGACAGGTTAACTACTCATCGTCTAAAGCTGCTCTTGTTGGTATGGCTCGTTCCATCACCCGTGAGCTCGGAAGTCGAAATATTACGGCAAATGTTGTAGCACCTGGATTTATTAACACCGATATGACCGATAGCTTGCCTGAGGAAACTAAAGAGAGTTACTTGAAAACTATCCCGGCAGGACGTTTCGCCGACCCTGCTGAGGTAGCACGGGTTATTCGCTGGTTAGCTTCGCCAGAGGCAGATTACATCTCAGGCGCCGTTATCCCTGTAGACGGCGGTCTAGGTATGGGACACTAGGTTCTTCCTATCACATGCCATAAACGTCTTACTTTCAGAAAGCACAGAACCAACAAAGGAAAATGTATGTCACAGCTCGCCGGTAAAACCGTTATTATCACAGGGTCTTCACGAGGTGTAGGTGCAGATACTGCCCAAATCCTAGCGGCTCAAGGGGCAAACATCATAGTTAACTATCGCTCCAAAGCCCCTCGAGCCAATAAGGTCGTCAAAGCTATCGAAGAAGCTGGCGGACACGCGACCGCCGTACAAGCAGACGTAACTAAGTCTGAAGACCTCACAAACCTTGTGAATGTTGCTATCGAAACCTACGGCTCCTTGGACTATCTCATCTTGAATGCATCGGGCGGTATGGAAACTGGTATGGGTGAAGACTACGCAATGCGTCTCAACCGAGATGCACAGCTTAACCTTGCACGACTTGCAGCCGAAAAAATGCCCAACGGAGGACGCATCGTCTTCGTCACCAGTCACCAGGCACACTTTATCCGCGAAGTTGAAACCCTGGCAGAATACCAGTCGGTTGCAGAGTCCAAACGAGCAGGGGAAGATGCGCTCATCGCCGAAATACCTGCGCTCACTGAGAAAGGAATATCACTTGTCGTCGTATCAGCTGACATGATTGAAGGAACTGTGACTGCAACTTTGCTTAACCGCCTGCACCCTGGGGCTCTCGAATATCGTCGAGAGACAGCAGGTAGGCTCTACACTGTCAACGAGTTTGCCCATGAGGTAGCAGCCATGGTTACCGCAGATGTTCAGACTGGACACGTTGAGCTGGTCGGTGGAGCCCGCGGGTTCATCGATTAGAAGTACGTATAGAGCGAAGAAGCAGGATCCCCAAAGGGCATGCTCCTTCCCACATAGGTAGAGATCATATCGTAGAAGAGAATAACCATGAGCACTGTACTTAATCTTCAAAACGTGAGCGTCATGCGCGGCGGTCGCAATATTCTCGATAACGTTTCCTGGACTGTCAATGAAGGCGAACGTTGGGTTGTCTTGGGTCCAAATGGTGCCGGAAAATCAACACTTTTATCGGTCGCAGCGGCGCGTTTGCACCCCACAGTCGGACAAGTAGAGATCTTAGACGAGACTCTCGGCTCCGTTGATGTCTTTGAGCTTCGCCCGCGCATCGGGTTGTCCTCGGGAGCAACCGCCGCCCAGATCCCTGACCGAGAGAAAGTTTCTGATGCTGTCATGACGGCCGCGTATGCTGTTTCAGGACGTTGGAAAGAGGAATACGACGCCCTCGACAGCGATCGCGCCCATGAGCTTCTTCAAGACTGGGGTGTAGATGCTTTGGCAGAGCGTCAATTCGGTTCACTCTCCGATGGCGAGCGCAAACGTACTCTTATCGCACGCGCTCTCATGACCGACCCCGAACTCCTATTACTTGATGAACCTGGGGCCGGTATGGATATCGCTGGACGCGAAGATTTGGTAGAGAGGCTTACAACACTCGCCGTTGATCCTTACGCACCGGCTACTGTACTCATCACACACCATCTTGAAGAAATTCCTGCAGGCTTCACACACGCTCTCATGCTCCGCGACGGTCGTGTGGTAGCATCTGGACCTATTGCTCAGACCATCACAGAAAATAATCTTGCATTAACATATGCGATGGATCTAGCTTTAACAGCCACTTCTACAGGGCGCTACAGTGCTTTTAAACGCTAAGCTTTATCTTGCTCCCACCATACATACGTACGTGGTGGGAGTAAGTTTTGATCCCAGTAGTGTCTTTATGAAGAAGAAACAATTATCACCCCAAGAACTGCAAGCACGGGCAGAACGAGTGTACGCAATATCGTCTGTGGTGCCATTAGCTCAAGCGCCTGAACAAACACTTCGTTATTATACCCACCTAACTGATGTGAGATTACGTTCTGCCCTCGAACCTGACTGGGGTATTTATATTGCGGAGTCATCAAAAGTGGTACGGCGTGCTCTACATGCAGGACACCGTCCCCTCTCATTCCTTATGAGCGAGAAATGGGCAGATGATCTTTCCGACATACTGACGAAGTATAATAATATTCCTGCCTTTGTAGGATCGGAAGAAGAACTTGAACGAATAACTGGCTTTCATCTACATCGCGGAGCTTTAGCAGCAATGGCGCGCCCTGCTCCTCAAACCGTAGAAGATATTATTTACGGAGCTCACCGCGTCGCAATCTTAGAAGATATTGTTGACCACACGAATGTTGGGGCTATATTTCGTTCCGCAGCGGCGCTAGGCGTAGACGCAGTGCTAGTTACTCCACGATGCGCTGACCCGCTGTATAGGCGCTCTATCCGCGTTTCTATGGGAACTGTATTTCAAGTACCTTGGGCCAGAATTACCCTCTGGCCAAAAGACCTGGAAATTCTACACGAGCACGGATTTGAAAGTGCCGCACTTGCACTAGATGAGGACTCTCTTACCTTGGGGCAACTTTCAGCACGTCAGGATAAGAAGTTAGCTTTAATCCTAGGAACAGAAGGACACGGACTCTCACCGCATACATTGGCGCAGACAAAACACACGGTTATGATTCCTATGACCCACGGCGTCGATTCTTTGAACGTGGCAGCTGCGTCAGCTGTTGCGTTTTGGGAAACGAGGCTGCGTTCGTAACAACAAGCCCTCTAAGAACATAGCGTTACCTCTTTAAAGGTGGTATCCTTGATAGTTGGCTGTGCATTTTAAGCCGGTCTATGGTGCGCTCTGCGTGCATCGTAAAACCTACTCCATCTATTTAGGGTTACTGGCAAAATCCAGTGACAGAAGAAGGTAATTAAGCATGAAGGCAGATATCCACCCGGAGTACCGTCCGGTACTATTCCGTGACCTTGCATCCGGTAAAGTTTTCTTGACTCGTTCCACGATGACTTCGGATAAAACCGAGAAGTGGGAAGACGGTAACGAATACCCCATCGTTGAGGTCGAGATCTCCTCTGAGTCGCATCCGTTCTACACCGGTAAGCAGCGTATCATGGACTCCGCAGGTCGCGTCGAACGCTTCAACGCACGTTTTGCAAACTTTGGTAAGAAAGCGTAAAACGTAGAATGCAATAAAGAACACACCCCGTAATATAGATTAAAAATCTGATACGGGGTGTGTTCTTATTTTCTACCGTTACAATGTGAAGGTAACTCACTTTGTAACGGTATTCTTATGCGGGTTATGCCGTTATCACATCACTCGAAGGAAACAAACCCATGAGCGAAGCGCTCGCTGAAAAACCCCGTCGAAAGACTCTTAAACGGGTACTAATTATTCTTGCTATCCTTATTCTTACTCTTATCATCGGAGTGGGGGTTTACCTGTGGAGCATTGGGCATACCTGGGACTCCAAGACTCAAAAATTTGATTCCATTACGAATTCACAAGGAGATTTAGACTCTTTAAGAAAAAACCTGGGAGACCCGAATAATGATCCAAATATTGTGGGTCCCGATGGTAAAACGGCAGATTCTCTTGCTAATGACCTTGACAAGAATGGGAACGGAATTCTTGACTCCTTAGAGGGTGGTAAGACGCGTCAGGTCGTAAAAGGCGAAGGAACTAATATTCTTCTTCTTGGTAGCGATCAACGTTCAGGGCAAGAAGCTGCAACAGTTAGTGGGGCTCGGGCAGATACTATTATGCTGATGCACATTCCTAAACGGGGAAGGCGTTTATTTAGTTTCTATCATGCGTGATTCGTGGGTAAGTATCCCCGGGTATGGAAACGCGAAGGTGAATGCAGCTCTCAACTATGGAGGCATTAGCTTACAAATTGAGACCATTGAACAACTAATTGGTGTCAAGATTGACCATGTAGCAGAAATAGACTTTGATGGGTTTAAAGGGCTTACTAACGCTCTAGGTGGCGTTGATGTTCAAGTTCCTTTTGCTTTCCAAACAGGCGTTTGGAACTTTACACCGGGTACCATGCATATGGATGGCAGCACTGCTTTAGCGTTTGTGCGTGAGCGGTATTCTTTTGCATCGGGTGATTATCAGCGTGTACGTAATCAACGTGCATATTTACGTGGACTCTATACGACCATCCAAAAACAGGGGTTTTTGGGTAACATCACTAATTTTAAGAATATGGTGGATGCCTTTAGCGGCTACGTCAAGGTTGATAGCGGTTTAGGTTCTGGTGAGATTCTTCGAATTGCGGCACCTGTCATTAATGGTGGTTCGGCTGCTTTACATATGACGACGCTTCCTAACGCAGGCCCTGGCTGGTCTTATGATGGTCAGTCAATCATTATTATTAATCAGCCTGCTGTTGATTCGTTGACGGAGGCTTTGAAAGCTGATCGTATGCAGGATTTTATGAATACTTATGGGTCTGACTAGGTATGTCTATATACGGGTCTATAGATCCTGCAGATAAAATTTGGGGTAGTCAGCACAGTATCTGACGTGCTGACTACCCCAAATTTTATCCGTATAACGCTATTAATGTTGCACGTGTGTTCTAGCTGGTATAGGAGTTACGGTAACAGTCTGGGATGCATGTTCTTCAGCAGCCAGTCTGAGTAACCGACGACCAAAATACAGAGCGACCGAGTAGAGAGCTCCGCCCATAATTGCTATGAGGACTCCAAGAAGAACACGCCAAATTGCAATTGCTAAGCCAACTATAAGAAGGGTTATACCTATAATTTTGACGAGGGTAAGCAGGCGCGTGTGTTCTTCAGGAAGATCATCGAAAGATACAGGTTTAGCTGCTTTCTCCGGGATAACTTCGTGTGCCGTGATCGCCTCGCTGACTCCGTTTTTTCCTGCAACAGAGGTGATAAATCCGCGAATCTTCTGAGGAAGAATATGCTTCCCTTGAGTGTTTTCTGCTTCAGCTGGGACAAAAGCATCAGGGAACCTCATACTTCTTTGCCTCAGGTAGGAGCTCAGGTACATCGTTGGGTAAATCTTTGTACCACTGTTCTGGGATATTCTCTGACCGCACCGCCTGAATAGTTAATGAAAGCTCGAGCCTGTTACCGCGTATCGTGCCCCAGACATTGGTGAGTTTGTCATGTTTCGCAGCATGTTCAATGACAGGAATAAACTGTTCTGATATTTGGGAGCTTAAACGCCCTACATGAGTATCCTCATGGAAAACTTCTACCGAACTGACCATGTGCCCATCTGGGTTTTTAACCTGTTGTACTTCAAGTCTTAAAATTACCCGTCCTTCACCTGTTGGCGGCAAAATACTGTGAAGATATTCAGCGTGTCCATTCTCGTCAAGCACCTTGATTGAAGGACCTTGAGGAAGAATAGTTGCTCGCGCTGAGGCATGGTTAAGAGGAAACAGCAAGGTTGGTGACGACAGAAAGAGTTTTCCTACACTTTTAATGTGCGGTCCGCTATCAGCTCGTAGAGCAATAGCATTGAGTTGCAGCTGTGCTGTAGGAGAGAAACCGGAAGCAACAACGCGGGTAATCGCGTTCCAATAGTTTGCAGAATCGTCACGACTTAAACGTCCCACTTTATGATCCCCAACGTATACAGCAATGCTGTTTGCCTCGTAGGGGTTATCAGGTTCTGGAACAAGGCGAGCCTTGCCTTGCCAGGACTGTTCACGGTTGACATGGAGCTCTTGAAAGACTTGTAGAGTCTCAGCCTCATAGTAGTTGTCGGTGACAATTGTGAGGGTTCCACGGTCGCCGAGAGCATAATCGACCAAAGCAAACTCCTTAGGTGGTGATGAATATGTTCTAATTCTCTCACGTTTTTGGGAATAACTAGTACCCTACACGTAAAGTAACTTTTGGGTGACGTTTAAGGAATTGATGAATGTGGTCAAAATCTTGCTTCACGTTAATGAAACCTATAGATAGGCTACAGCCCAGTACAGCGGCGTGAAGAAGAGATACTGTACCAGGCTGTAATGCCTAGAAAGTGCTAGTCGGATAAAGAACTATTGAATTGCTGACCGATCATATTCCGATGCGCATTATCTTGTGCCTCCAAAATGAGCCGACGTAGTGCGGAGGGGGCTGATGGATTCTTGTGTAACCATTCTTGGGCTAGAGCAACTGAAGGATTATCGCTAACCCCGGTTCCTTCAGCGGATCCGTAATTGTAGAGCGAACGGGGGTATAAACCGCGAACTATACGAGTGGCCATACCAATGGAACGGGTGTCCCACATTGATAGGAGCGAATCGAAGAAAGGCTTATAGTAAGGAGTCCGCAGCTCAACATCCCCTCGCAAGAAACCATTTGCTGTTGAGGTCAAGGCATCGTTGGATAATGAAGAGTCTTCCATGATGCGTTTATAAGCGGCTGCTTTGTGGTCGGCATCAGGAATAGCCGCAATCGCAAATGCGTAGCCATTCTTTGAGATTGATGACGGATTGTACTGTGCAGCTCGGTCTAAATCAGCAACAGTAACAAGGTTACGCCCCGCCAGGGTACCCAAAGCACTCCATCCAAGATTCTGATCGTAGGGGATACCAGTCGCATCGGCAATATCTCCCACAGTATCTTCAAAAGCCCCTCGGGCGATATCGCGGCAGAGATCTTCACCTTGAGTTGAGTAGGAAGAAATAGAGATGAGTCCTCGAAGCAATATGAGCTGCGTATCGGAGCCAGGTTTGGCGGCAGCGAGCGCTTTCGAGAAAGACTCATAGAGAGCATCATACAAAGGCTGTCGAGACTTGGGGGCACCAAAATTAGTAATAGCGTTTTGGCTGTTCGACACCATACTTCCCAAAAGGGATGCACTGCTCTCACAGGATACGTTCCGTACTGCCGCGTCTACGAAAGTGGCAACAGGAAGTCGGGCATCGCGCACGCTTTCCCAGAGAGATCCCCAGATAAGACCGCGAGAAAGAGACGATTCAAGAGTGGATACTCCTGCAATTGCCGCTTGAAGGCCATCCTCATCGGTGAGCATGATCTTTGCGTAGGTGTGGTCTTCTGCATTGAGCATAAGTAAGTCAGCTTCACCTACAGTCTTCTTGTGCTCTTGGGGCAAAGAGACACGATACTCTGCGATAGGATCGGCAGGGTATTCAAGGGAGAGAGTGCCTGTTGAGACAAGTTTTTCTTCTTGAAGGATAAAAGTTTCAAGCTTTACCACATGCGGGCGACCGATACCGGCTGGCTGAGTGTCGGGTAGCTGCTGAGTGAGGTACAAATCCTGGAGCTTACCATCTTCGCGGTAAACACGTCGAGTACCGAGGGTAGATAGACCAGAAGTCTGTAACCACGCTTGAGACCAGGTCTGCATATCGCGACCTGAAACCTCATTAAGTACATCAAGAAAGTCTTGAAGCGAGGTGTTCCCCCAAGCAAAACGTTTGAAATAGACGCGTGCCGCTTCGATAAAGGTATCAAAGCCTACATAGGAAACAAGCTGCTTCAAGGTGGAGGCACCCTTGGCGTAAGTTATGCCATCGAAATTTTGGGCTGCAGCTTCCAAATGAGGTATATCCGCGACAATGGGATGCGTCGTAGGAAGCTGATCTTGCAGATATGCCCAAGATTTACGGTGATTCGCGAATGTTACCCAAGCATCGTTAAAACCATTAGCTTCAATAGCACCTAGAGCACCCATGAAATCAGCAAATGACTCTTTAAGCCAGAGATCATCCCACCATTTCATAGTGACAAGATCTCCAAACCACATATGTGCCATCTCATGGCAGATAGTGTTTGCGCGACCTTCAAGATCATCTTCGGTAGCACCAGAGACAAAAATGAAATCCTCAGTGAATGTTACGAGACCGGGGTTCTCCATCGCGCCGATGTTATATTCGGGTACGAACGCCTGTTCGTACTTCGGGTAAGGGTAGGGATAGTCAAAGAGATCCTGGAAGAAATCTAAGCCGTTCTTAGTGACTCGGAAGATATTATCGTAGTCAAAATGGGGCTTTAGAGAATGGCGGCAGTACGCCACTAAAGGAATATCGCCGCTGTTAGTAGTACTCTGGGGTTTATAGGTATCGGTGACTGTGAAGTATTCACCTGCTAACACTGCGGTAATGTAGGTAGAAATTCGCTCGGTAGGAGCAAAAACGCGCTTAACGATATTTGAGTCAGTCGGGTCGGACACCTCAGATTCTAGAACCCCGTTCGAGCTGACAACCCAATCTCGTGGGGCTGTGATTCGGAAATTAAAAACAGCCTTCAGATCGGGTTGCTCAAAGTTGGGGAATACACGACGGCAATCGGCGGGCTCATAATGGGTGTAAAGATATACACGCCCATCCGAAGGATCAATATAGCGGTGCAGACCTTCTCCCGACCGTGAATAGTATGAACGCCCGTGAACAGTAAGTTCGTTTTCCTCGGCAAGCTCGGGCAGCATGATGCGTGAGCCATCAACAACCTTGTTGAGGTCAAGCTGCGCGCCATTAGCCTAACAGAATCGATAGAGTGGCGAATATAATCAATGAAAGTCTGGGCACCAGGCTTACGGGATTTAAACTTAACGGTTGTAACTGTAGGGTATGTCTCGAAATTTTCATCCTTGGCATGGGTCAAATCAAGGTGAACATGATATGAGTCTACGGTAATGAGCGCTGACCGTTCTGCAGCTTCTTCGCGTGAGAGGTTCTCGTTATTCATAGTTTCTATTCTAAACTCTCACATGCAGTACTTCATGGACGTGACCCGAACACTGTACTGTATGTTACTAGAAAGAAACATGGGGAGTACTAAATGTTTAAAAGTGACGGATAACACGTTATATAGATTTGCCTGCTTGTACTTGCCAACCGTATAGTATTACTTGTTGCTTTGAGCAGGCAAAGCCCTCTCAAAGGTAACCTGCGCGGGTGGCGGAATAGGCAGACGCGCTAGCTTGAGGTGCTAGTCCTCGTATTAGAGGGTGGGGGTTCAAGTCCCCCCCTCGCGCACATTATAAAGGGTCTCTGATAAACATCAGAGGCCCTTTTCTATTTCACTTTTCCACAATAATAATTAGAGCGCCCTATACTCTGACAGACAGAATATAAGGCGCTCGCGACTTGCCTGTAAGGCTACAAGAAAGTTACCTAGGGCAAAGCTGCGGATCGGTAGTGACGAGGATCTTTACGGCAGTCTCGTTGTGGTTAATCAACGTGTCAAATCCCTTGTCAATGAGATCTTCAAGAGGAATCCTGCCAGTAATGAACGGCTTGAGGTTAATCTTGCCTGACTCTACAAGTTTGATAGTTTCCGGGTGGCTGTTCACGTATGCAATGGTTCCTCGAATATCGAGCTCCTTAAGCACGACCTTCTGAACATCCAACGATGCTGGTTTACCCCAAATGGATACGATCACGGCTTTACCGGTAGGCTTGAGTGCATCCAGAATGAGGTCTAGTGCAGGCTGTACAGAGGTGCATTCAAAGGCTACGTCTACACCCTTATCATTGGTCAGCTTATGAATTTCTGCTAGGACATCAACCTCAGCAGGGGAGAAGGCATAGTCTGCAACTCCAGAATCCAATGCTTTCTGACGGCGTAGCGAGGACAGCTCAGAGATAATGACCTTCGCCCCCTTAGCTTTAAGCACGGCGGAGGTAAGCAGACCAATGGGGCCAGCACCAGTAACTAGCGCAAAGTCACCGTCTTTGATTTCTCCGGCGCGCTCAACTGCATGATAACCGACACTCAAAGGCTCAATCAGTGCAGCTTCATCTAACGGAAGGTCTTTAGAGATCTTGTGAACCCAACGGCGTTTTACAGATACCTTCTCTGATAGTCCGCCTCCACGGCCAGCAAGACCAATAAAGTTCATGTTCTTAGAAAGATGATAGGTCTTCGAATCTGGGCCGACATCTACAGAGTCTGCAATAATGTATGGCTCAACCACAACATGATCTCCGACTTCAAGATCGGAAATGCCTTCGCCTAAAGCTTCTACGATGCCTGAGAATTCGTGACCAAGGGTTACAGGGAGAATCTTCTCCTGAGATTGGATGCGGATGCCCATGTTTAGGGCAGAAAATAGGTCCATCAAGATACTCGTGCAAATCAGTGCCACAGATACCACACCATGCTACTTTGACCAACACTTCACCGGGTTGTACTTCGGGGGTGGGTATGTCCTCAATGCGAATGTCATTACGGTCGTAAAAACGAGCTGCCTTCATGGGATAGACTCCTTTACCTTTGAGGCTCTATATGATGCGCCTAATGCTGAATACTCTGTTGTTATCACGCAAACCGACCTGTTACAGCACTAGGTTAGTTAAGCGCAGGCTCAATAGCCTACATCTATAACGCTACTCTTCCATGCCAATGTTTACTAGGAAACATAGAAAAAATACTTTATATGACATAAACGTGTAGTTTCAGCCCAAATATCGTATAAACCCACCAAAATTACCAAACTTGTAGCCCACTACCAGACAATGTACGAAAACTACTCTTCGCAATAGTATTCTAGCTGTGAGTTCCTCTAGATGTGTTTGGGCTTGGGAGGTCCCCCCAGAAATAAGGGTTAGATTATGTGATATTAATCAAAAAGTCATAAAGCCCTTATATGGCTTCTTGGGAGAAAAATATGGTCTTCTAGTAAAAACTCACATAAAAAATCGTGAAAAGAGCAACTAAACCAACATAAACCCCAAAGAACAAGGCATAATAGATAATGGGAACTTCAGAAGACACTCCGTGCTTCTGCCCACATATCAGACAAATCAACAACCCCAAGACAGGGCGGCGACCCAATGAACAACGTAAAATCTACCACTAAACTCGGCATCATCGGCGCAGGCGGTGTCGGATCTGCAACCGCATACGCAGCAACCCTACGTGGCTCTGCAAATGAAATCGTCCTTTACGACATTGACGGCAAACGAGCACACGCTGAAGCCCTCGATATCGCCCACGGTTCTATGTTCGCCCATGAAGCGCAGCTCACCGGCGGAGATGACCTCGAAATCCTGCGTGACTGCGACATGATCATCATTACCGCAGGTGCCCGCCAAGAGCCCGGGCAGCCCCGCCTCGAACTCGCAGGAGCAAACGTACGCATCCTCGAAAAATTACTGCCAAACCTCATGGAAATGTCACCCAACGCAATTTACATGCTGGTTACCAACCCCTGCGACGTACTCACTGTTGTCGCCCAGAAGATCACCGGGCTACCCTCACACCGAATACTATCCTCCGGTACTGTACTCGATTCTTCTCGACTGCGCTGGCTCGTCGCCAGCAAAGCCGGAGTCTCCATCAAGAGCGTTCACGCAAATATCATTGGCGAACACGGGGACTCGGAGTTCCCTGTCTGGTCGGCAGCTAACATCGGCATGGTACCCCTCATTGACTGGGAATACAACGGCACCAAAGTATTTACTGAAGAAGTACGTGCAGAACTAGCGCACGAAGCGATGCGCGCAGCCTATAAAGTCATTGAAGGTAAAGGATCCACCAACTACGCCATCGGTGTTTCCGCGGCACGAATTGCAGAAGGCTTCCTCCGAGATCAGAACGCCGTACTGCCAATCTCCACCATTGCAGCAGGCGAACTCTACGGCTTCAAAGACGTAGCACTGTCCCTACCCTCCGTCGTAAACTACGAAGGCGTACAGCGAGTCCTCAGCGTTCCCATGAACGACGAAGAACACAATAAGCTACGCGCCTCCGCAGAAGCAATCCGCGCATCCCTGGAAACCCTAGGATTCTAAAGAACATTCCTAAAACACCCTTCTAAACGCGTGCCCAAACACACTGGGTACGCGTTTGTCATACCTTCACAATATGACACTCTCCAACCACAATAGCCATAAAAGATAGTAGACTAGACACATGAGCACTGACCCCCGCACCGAACTCACTCGTCTACTCGACGCCCTCGAAACACACCTTGACGCCGTCACCCACCGCACCCGCGAACACGACCCCGTAATCGACGAAGCCTATGTCGAAATTGCAAACGCTTTTGAAGCCTACGAAAATGCCCTCTTCGAAGTACATAACGAAGTAACACCTCTTAGCGTCTACGGAGATGACGACGAAAACTTCGACGAATTCCTCACCGACACCGACGACGAAGACGACGATATCGAATACGAAAAAAACTAACCACACAACCAAACCCTCAGGCCCCGCATCCTAGCCACCCGCCAGAATGCGGGGTTTCTCTTCACACACCACAAACATAAAACCATGAGCACCCCAAAACACCTCCGAGACCACGCCCTCATCCTCCGCACCCAAAACCTAGGCGAAGCAGACCGCATCATCATCATGCTCACCCAAAACAACGGAGTCATCCACGCCGTTGCCAAATCAATCCGAAAACCAAACTCAAAATTCGGTGCTCGGCTAGAGCCCTATATGCACACCGACATATCCCTCACCCGAGGCAAAACAAACCTCCACATCATATCCCAAACCGCAACCATACATGCCTATACAGCGACTCTCATGGGTAACTACAACGCCTACACCGCCGCAAACACCATCGCTGAAATCGCAGAGACACTCAACACCAACAGTACCCCCCACGACACCAACCCACACTACCACCTCACTCATGGAGCAATCGCCACGCTAGCCCACAACAAACACACACCACAGCGCATCCTCACAAGCTATATCTTACGTGCCATGAAATTCGCAGGCTGGCTCATCTTCACTGACACCTGCACACACTGCAATCAACCCATCACCACTGGGTACCACCCAGCAGGTACACATGGCATAACAGGAACCCTCTGCAAAACTTGCGCCCACCAAAATGACACCCCTACAACACCCATAACACCCACCGAATATAACTATATACAAGCCCTCTATAAAGGGAACTGGGACACCATAGACAACGCCTCACCTCTCGCGGCACGCAAAATACTCAACCTCACCCTACACACCACCCAAAACTACCTCGAAACCCCCCTCAAGACCCTCACCTACCTCGAACTAGAAACCTAAAAACACCATCAAACACGGTAAAATACTGTAGTAACACACCATCAACCCGGAAAGAATCCCATGCCACAAAAACCACCGGCACACCCCTCCGGAACAACCCCACCCCCCATACCCAAAAAATTCATCCCTCAACACGTTGCCGTTGTCATGGATGGCAACGGACGCTGGGCCAACGAACGCGGACTCCCACGCAACGAAGGACATCGAGCAGGCGAAGCAGCCCTCCTCGACATCGTTGCAGGAGCCATAGAAATGGGCATACCCTATATCAGCGCCTATGCCTTCTCCACAGAAAACTGGAAACGCTCACCCAGCGAAGTATCCTTCATCATGCGTTTCTCCACCGAAGTCCTCAACCGGCAACTCGAAACCCTCAAATCCTGGGGAGTACGTATCCGCTGGGCAGGACGCCGCCCCAAACTCTGGAAAAACGTCATCTCACAACTCGAACAATGCGAACGCGAAACTATCAATAACACCACCTGCACCCTCACTATGTGCGTCAACTATGGAGGACGCGCAGAAATCGCAGACGCAGCCGCAACCATTGCACAAGACGTACAAGCAGGCATCCTCAAACCCTCCTCTATCACAGAAAAAACCTTCCAAAAATACCTCGACGAACCAGACCTACCAGATGTCGACCTCTTTCTCCGATCATCAGGCGAACAACGAATATCCAACTTCCTCCTCTGGCAAAGCGCCTACGCCGAATTCGTCTTCATGAACGTACTCTGGCCAGATGTAGACCGCCTAACCCTCTATAAAGCCGTCGAAGAATACGCCAGCCGCGACCGCCGCTACGGAGGCGCCACCGACAAAATCCCCAGCCCCAAAAACTAACACCACACCACAAGGAGCAAACAATGCGACTATACCCAACCTTCTTCAAAATCTTCTTTGCAGGCATAGATCCCGAAAAAGCACACCACATCGGCTTCTGGGGAGTACAAACCCTTAAAAACCTAGGCATCACTCGCATCCTCAAAAGCTACCTTCAACCCAATCCCAGCCTCCGCACCACAGCCATGGGACTCACCTTCCCTTCACCCTTCGGACTAGCCGCAGGCTTCGACAAAGGCGGGAAAGGTATCGCAGCCCTTGCAGGACTAGGATTCGGACACATCGAAATCGGCACCATCACCGGACAAGCACAACCTGGTAACCCACAACCACGTTTATTCCGCCTCATCGAAGATAAAGCAGTCATTAATCGTATGGGATTCAACAACGACGGTGCCGCAGCCGCAGGACCCCGAGTCGCATCAGCACGTGCTGATCTAGAAACCGAATACCGTCCCGAGAAACGCCCCATCATCGGCGTCAACATCGGAAAAACAAAGATTGTAGAACTAGAAAACGCCATAGAAGACTACCTAATATCAACACGTACCCTAGCTCCACAAGCAGACTACCTCGTCGTCAACGTAAGCTCCCCCAACACCCCAGGACTACGTACACTGCAATCCATCGCAACACTCCGCCCACTCCTGCAAGCCGTACGAGAAGAAGCAAACCGAGTCTCACCCCACCGCCACGTGCCTCTCACCGTTAAAATCGCTCCAGACCTTGTAGACGAAGACATAACAGCTGTCGCTCGCCTAGCCCAAGAACTAAAGCTTGACGGGATCATCGCAACCAACACTACAATCGCACGCGAAGGCTTAGGACTTCACACTACCAAAGAAAAATTAACGCTATAGGCGCAGGAGGACTCTCAGGAGAACCACTTAAAACCCGATCACTCGAAGTTCTACACCTCCTCAAGAAAGAAATAGGCAACAAACTAGCCCTCATCTCCGTCGGAGGAGTAACCAACGCCCAGGACGTACAAGAACGACTAGACGCAGGCGCAGACCTCGTCCAAGGATATACCGCCTTCCTCTACGAAGGCCCCTTATGGGCCGCCCACATCAACCGAGGACTCTACAAAATCCGTCGCTCGCGCCAAAAATAAGCCTCACAAAAAGGGTGAGAAACCAAACACGGTTTCCCACCCCCAGAAATCATTAAAGACACAGTATCTATTTTGGATACTCCCCATACTTAACAAGAGGATAAGGTCGCCGCATCCGGCGAATCATCATCACACGGTTGAACGCATACATACCACTACCACGCTGTACCTCGCCAAACTTAGCAATAACCATCTGTTTAAGCTTGCGCCACATCAACCAGTAATCAATAACCCACAATAGCATCAGAGCATACATGCCATACATAGTCCCGTAGTAGACAGGAGCAGCAGCTACGCCAAAACCGCTCACGACCCACGACGCAACAAGAAAAACAATGAGCAAAATAAGCATTATATCGCCCAAATTCCGACGAGCATCAATATAGTCGCGAATGTACCGCCGCTGAGGCCCCTTATCCACTATCGGCAGATACTTCTCATCCCCAGTACGCATAGCCTCCCGCTGCCGTGCCCTAAGCTCAGCAGCAGCCTCACGATCAGCAGTCTTCGCCGCGCCACGATCAGCACCGACTATAGGCCTCCTTCGCGCCGCAACCTGCTCTTTACGAGACGGTGTAGGACGCCCTTTCTTCGGCGTGAACTTAGAGTTCTCAGGAACCTCATGCTGTTTCTCTTCTTCAGGCTCGACAGCAGCCTCCTGCGGAGCCTTACCTTTTTTTACGACCAAACACCCTACTAGAATAACCAAAAATAATTGCCTACGCCGAATACCAAGACCAAAAATAAAAAGTATGCGCCACCCCTGTATAAAGCGTATTGTTAGACGCATGGCCAATTTTCCTCATAAATTCCCAGAACATGATGCGCTCACAGAGGCGCTTGAAGCCCATTTTGATGAATATCTTACTGAGCTGAAGGATCTAGTCTCTATCCCATCTATCGCGTGGGAAGCTTTTGATCTAGCTCAGGTCCAACGAAGCGCTGAAGCTGTGTACGAGCTTGCGAAACGGTCAGGCTTTCAAGAGGTAAAAATCCTTTCTGCGTCGTACCACGATGAAACGGGGGGAGACACATCAAGGTATGCCAGCGGTAATTGCCACTAAACCAGCTGTTTCAGGGTATCCCACAATCCTGTTATACGCTCACCATGATGTACAGCCTCCTGGCGATAACACGCAGTGGGAAACTGACCCGTTTACCGCAGTTCAGAAAGGCGCTCGCCTCTATGGCCGCGGTGCTGCAGACGATAAAGCAGGGGTTATCACCCATATGGCGGCTTTCCGTTTAGTATCGGAAGTATTAGGCAATGATTTCAACGTTGGCGTAAAGATCTTTATCGAAGGGGAAGAAGAAGCAGGGTCACCCTCTTTCCGCGAATTCTTAGCTGCCTACCAGAAGGACCTAACCGCTGATTATATTGTGGTAGCAGATTCTGCCAACTGGCGAGCTGGAGTTCCGGCATTAACTACCTCATTACGTGGCGTAGCTAGCGGGGATATTGAAGTTCGAACTGGTAATCACGCAGTACACTCTGGTATCTTTGGAGGCCCTTTTCTAGACGCACATACGGTATTAGCCCGTCTGCTGGGTACTCTTCATGATGACGAAGGTGCAGTTGTTGTAGAAGGCCTGTACCGTGGTGAAGACCCTAAAGGTCGAATATCCCTGAACATGAATTCCGCGCAGATGCTGGAATCTTAGACCAGATGTCTCTAGCAGGATATGGATCAATTACATCTCGGCTCTGGCAGCAACCTGCACTTTCCGTTATAGGTATGGATATTCCGTCAATTGCCCATTCTTCAAATACCCTTGCTGTTACTTCGCGGGCACGTATTAGTGTCCGTTTGGCTCCTGGTGATTCTCCCGAGAATGCGCACAAAGTTCTGGCAGACCATATAAAGAAGCATGCACCTTATAACGCGCAAGTTAGCTATACTCCTGTCGACTCAGGGTTACCCTTTGCCACAGATGTTGAGCAGGATGGAGCTCAAATCACCTTGTCAGCAATGGCTCAAGCTTGGGGTATATCTCCTGTGCAGACAGGCATGGGAGGCTCAATACCTTTTATAGCGGATTTGAAGGAGAACTTCCCCGACGCCCAGATTCTAGTAACTGGTGTTGAAGACCCAGACACCCGGGCACATAGCGCCAACGAATCGCTGTATGTACCTGATTTTAAACGAGGAATTTTAGCGGAGGCACTGATATTGAGTGCTCTCAGCAGGAGTAAGTAGATTAGGAAAGGAAAGCAACTCAAGGAATATACCTCACACACTAAGTACAGAATTCTACAAAGTTGGTATTCTGGACGTAAGAGACCTTGATGCCCCTAGTGAACTTGTGAGTCCGCTGTTGTCGTGAAGAAGTAGGACAGCGTAATCTGACTTTACGAAGGGGAATATTGTCAGGAAAGGACAAACATGACTGAGACTGTAACTGAGCTACCAACACACGGGGTTAACCTTACTGAAGTTGCTCAGAATAAGGTACGTACTTTGCTCGAACAAGAAGGACGTACCGATTTGCGCCTCCGGATTGCTGTACAGCCCGGTGGCTGTTCCGGGCTAATCTATCAGCTCTACTTCGATGAGCGAGTACTTGATGGTGACGCAGTGCGTGATTATGACGGTGTGCAGGTTATCGTAGATAAAATGAGTGCCCCTTATCTAGATGGCTCAACGATTGATTTTGAAGACACGATTGAGAAACAAGGATTCTCAATTGATAATCCGAACGCGGCAGGATCATGTGCCTGTGGCGACTCCTTCCATTAGGAGCATGGATATAACAGAACCCCTAAAAAACCAACTTTAGGGGTTCTGTTACGTTAAAATTCAGTAATTTTCCAGGAAACTCACAATTTCAGTGACAGAGTGTCACCGTAAGAGCAGAATTCGCGGTAAGCTCTAAGGGATAAGTTTTTTATAATTGCCTCAGGTTTACCTGTAGACCTGAGCACTAGCACACACTGCAAGAACAGGAAGGGCCGTCTGTGAGTTCGCAATATCGAACCGGCAGTCGTCGTAAGCGTGCAAGTCTTGTTGGCCTCGGGACTACAGCGACGCTGCTGATGACTGGTTGTTCAATGGATAAGGGCAGCTGTAGGCTGGTTACCCTACAAAAGCTGGGCATCCGGCTACTGATAATGCCGAGAACCTCATGCATCTCTGGGTAGGTACTTGGAGTGCAGCTCTTGTTGTCGGTCTTATTACTTGGGGCTTGATGCTATGGTGCATCATTGCCTACCGTAGGCGTAAGAACGAAAGTGGCTATCCTCGTCAGCTCAGCTATCACTTGCCTCTGGAAATTTTTTATACTTTCGTTCCAGTCGTTTTGATCGTCAGTATGTTTACGTTTTCAGACCGAGTCGAGCGTCAAGTAACTGGTCCTAAAACTGGTGCCGATCGACAGGTCACTGTTGAAGTGTATGGCAAACAATGGGCCTGGGATTTCAACTACACAGATGAAAACGTGCATGTAACCGGTGTACAAGCTCACCTTGATGGCTCACCAGGTAAAGAAGCAGAACTTCCAACGCTTTATCTGCCCGTTAACTCAAATGTTGATGTAGTCCTCAAATCGCGTGATGTGATCCATTCGTTCTGGGTTCCGGCTTTCCTAGAGAAACGGGATACGATCCCTGGTATGACGAACCATATTCATATCACTACCAAAGAAATTGGTGATTATAAGGGTAAATGCGCTGAACTTTGCGGTGAGTACCACTCTGAGATGTTGTTTAATGTCAAGGTGGTCTCACAGGAAGACTACGACAACTACATCAATTCCCTTAAGCAAAATCCCGAGAATCAGGGTATCGCTGGGGACGAATACAACCGTAATCCCAACCAGAACGCGACTCCGCGTCCCGCTAACCAATAAAGGGGTGAAATAGACGTGACTACCCTCGAATATTCAACTGAGAGTGCAACGGCTGTTGCGCCGCGCGTGGTTCCTAAGTCCAAGGGACGCATCTTTGTCAATTGGATTACTTCCACGGACCACAAGACCATTGGGTACATGTACCTGATCTCTGCCTTCATCTTCTTCTGCCTGGGCGGAACTATGGCTCTGCTGATGCGTATGGAGCTTTGAGCCCGGTATGCAGATCCTGCAGACGAAAGAGCAATTTAACCAGCTTTTTACGATGCACGGTACCCTTATGCTCCTCATGTTCGGCACCCCTTTGTTCACCGGTTTGGCGAACGTGCTTATCCCGCTCCAAATTGGTGCTCCCGATGTGGCATTCCCGCGCTTAAACGCATTGGCTTTTTGGTTCTTCCTTTTTGGGTCGCTAGTAGCGATTGCAGGTTTTATTACCCCGCAAGGTGCAGCCTCTTTCGGCTGGTTTGCATACGTTCCACTAAATAGCACTACTTACAGCCCGTCTGTCGGTGGTGATTTATGGGTCTTTGGTCTTGCGTTGCAGGGGTTCGGCACAATTATGGGTGCGGTTAACTTCATTACTACAATTGTGGCAATGCGCGCCCCTGGCATGACTATGTGGCGTATGTCTGTGTTTACGTGGGCAACTCTGATTACTTCAATCTTGATTATTATGATCTTCCCGCCTCTGGCATCCGCTTTGTTTGCTCTAGGTATGGATCGCCGATTCGGAGGACATATTTTTGATCCGGAAAATGGGGGAGCGGTACTCTGGCAGCACTTGTTCTGGTTCTTCGGGCACCCTGAGGTGTATGTGCTTGCGCTACCTTTCTTCGGTGTGACTTCGGAGATTATCCCTGTATTCTCACGTAAACCCATTTTTGGTTACAAAGGTCTTGTTACAGCGACCATTGCTATTGCGGGCCTGTCTGTAACTGTGTGGGCGCACCATATGTACGTAACTGGAGCGATTATGCTTCCGTTCTTCTCGTTCATGACCATGATGATTGGTGTTCCAACCGGCGTGAAGTTTTTCAACTGGATTGGGACTATGTGGCAGGGGTCCATTACGTTTGAAACTCCATTATTGTGGATCTATGGATTCTTAGTAACCTTCCTCTTTGGAGGTCTGACGGGTATTATCCTGGCTACTCCGCCTCTAGACTTCCATATCTCGGATACTTACTTCGTGGTTGCACACTTCCACTACGTGATTTTTGGAACCATTGTGTTTGGTATGTTTGGTGCATTCTACTTCTGGTGGCCAAATTCACTGGCAAGATGCTCAACGAACGGATCGGTAAGATTCACTTCTGGCTGGTATTCTTCGGGTTCCACGCGACCTTCTTGATTCAGCACTGGGTTGGCGTTGATGGTATGCCTCGTCGATACGCTGACTATCTGCCCGAAGACGGTTTCACCTGGATGAACCAGTTCTCAACTGTTGGATCCATGATTCTTGCCGTTTCAATGATTCCCTGGTTCTGGAATGTTTACATTACTGCTCGGTATGCTCCGAAAGTCGAGGTAGACGATCCCTGGGGATTCGGCGGATCTCTCGAATGGGCTACTTCTTGTCCTCCGCCCCGCCACAACTTTACTGCATTGCCTCGTATCCGTTCCGAACGCCCGGCTCTAGACCTACATCATCCCGAGCTTTCAACGAATCATGATGTTGCCGCTGCAGCTCTTGCAGCACAGAAGGGAGAGTAAACCGTGAAAGTTCTCGGGAAGGTCTTCCTGTACCTTGGTATCTTCTTTATTCCTGTTGGAATTATTTATGGGTTTATGACCAATTTTGATGAGTGGGCCGGGTTTCCCGCGCTCCTCGTGACGGCGCTCATGTGCTTCTTCTTGGCTTTCTTCCTTATGTTTACTGATAAGAAGCTAGGAAGCCAACCCATGGATAACTACACGGGTGAAATCGCTGAGAGTGCTGGTGAGTATGGGTTCTACTCACCATGGTCTTGGTGGCCGTTCATGATCGGTTTAACGTGCATGATTGTTGTTCTTGGGGCAGCGATTGCTTGGTGGGTACTAATTCTTGCTTTGCCTATCGTAGCAGTCGCCGTTATCGGGTGGGTATATGAATACAACCGCGGTGATCACGCACACTAATCATATACAGTAAAAGGTGGGGTTACATCATCTATACGGATGATGTAACCCCACCTTTTCTATATTCCAGAGATTCTCGAATAAAGTTCTATCTGCCCCAGACATGTACTAAAAAGGGAGGTAAGAAAAAGCTAGTTGGATTAATTGTCTGTATTGGCAGTTTATCTGAGGATCATCGAAGCAGCGAGACGCACCAATACCGATCGGATGAATCTTGGGAGAGCAACCGCCCATATAATCGTGCCCATCGCACGATAATAGTTTTTGCAGAGGCAGTTTCGCTCGCTTATCAGTACGCTCGGCTCGAAAGAAAAGACGGCAATTATATGCTCGCAGAAGTGCTCTCTCTGCAAGAATTCTAGAGTCTCAACCTCAAAACCTAGGTTGTTGCTACTTTTATCTGTTAATCCGCTAGGCTCCTTCCTGCCTCTAAGACCAGCGGCATGATAGTTTGTGTAAATTTCAGGGACGGGGTGTGCTTAGCACATATGAAGTTATTCCATTATGGCATCAGGTATATAGCGATCGCTGATAAGTAAGCAAAAATTCTTAGTTTCAGGAATAGGGCCATGCTGCTTATGAGAATTTCATGAGAAAGTCTGGACTCCTGGCCTTAGAAGATGGATATGATATTGGGTCAACAGCAACATTGCTGGAAGAGATACATGCGGTACAAACGTTGAGGGTTGGTCCCACAGTTTTGTGGCACCAACCCTCAAGTAAACTTATGAAGTTGTAACTTTAGCCCTTAATCTCGGGGCTATCAAAGGAAGCGCCCTCAACCCTTTGAGCTTCATTATGTTCATGATGAGCTTCTTCTAGCTCAGTAGGAGTTACAGGAAGAACACGATCAGTAAAGAACAACTTCGATAAGGTGCCTCGTGCTTTCTCAAGCATTGTAACCTTCCCCTTAGCATTGGGGCGTGCAGGTATTACATCTGGTGAATCGAAACTAACTAGCTTGTACCGACGATACTCGTCAAGAGGCTTGTGCACCTCAATAAACTCACCATGGGGGAGTTGCACCACTTGACCAGTTTCGATGCCATGAAGCACTAGCTCACGATCTTTACGCTGCAAGGAGAGGCAAATCCTTCGGGTAATCTCGAAACCAAGGATGGGTCCAAGGAAGAAGAGCGCACGCAATACATAAGCTACATCATTTAGCGAGACGTGGAAATGTGTTGCGATCAAATCAGAAGATGCCGCGATCATCAAAACTGAGTAGTAGATGATACCGGCAACACCGGCGCCTGTACGGAATGGAGCGTTACGCGGGCGATCAAGAATATTATGAACCCGATTATCTTTGGTGACCCAACGTTCGATCCAAGGCCACGTGAATAAGAATCCCATCAAGACGCCTGCGAGTGCAAAAGGCAGTAGGACATTCAGAACCCATGTTCCACCGAATTGCCATTCCCATGACCATGGCCAAACACCAGGCCATAGACGTAATGCACCGTCACCAAAGCCTACGTACCAGTCAGGCTGAGTACCTGCTTGAACTGGAGATGGATCGTAGGGACCATAGTTCCATATTGCGTTAATAGTGAAGGTGGAAGCTAAGAAAGCGATGATACCGAAAACTATGAAGAAGAAACCGCCTGCTTTTGCAGCATAAACCGGACCTACAGGAAAACCAACAACGTTATTGTTGGTACGACCTGGCCCTGGATATTGGGTGTGTTTATGCAGGACAACCATGAACATATGCAGTCCAACGCACAACAACAGAACTGCCGGAATGATCATAATATGCAGGCTGTATAGGCGGCTAATAATGTGTTCACCTGGGAACTCGCCTCCGAAGAAGAAAAGCGAGAGGTATGTACCTACAAGCGGAACTGCGACCATAATGCCATCGACAATTCGCAAACCGTTACCAGAGAGCACATCATCGGGGAGGGAATACCCAGTAAAGCCCGCCATAATACCCGTGACAAAGAGGACGCAACCTACAACCCAATTCAGCTCACGTGGACGACGGAAAGCCCCTGTAAAGAAGACACGAAGCATGTGGATACAGATGGCCAACATAAACATGAGAGCCGCCCAGTGGTGAATCTGACGGATCAACAGGCCTCCGCGAATATCAAAAGAGATATCTAAAGTAGACGCAAACGCAACAGACATTTCTGTACCCTTCATGGGTACATATGAGCCGTCATAGGTAACTGCAGCGGTTGATGGGTTAAACCAGAATGTTAAAAAAGTTCCTGAAATAAGGAGCACTACAAAGCTGTATAGAGCCACCTCACCGAACATAAAGGACCAGTGATCTGGAAAGATTTTTCGGCCAAATTCTTTAACAACCCCAGACATGCCAACACGCGTATCAACAAAATTCGCGATACGCCCAGCGTTGCTTTTAGGTTTGTACTCGTAGCCAGTTGTTGTAGACATTACTTATTTCGCCTCCTTCTCACGCTCTGCACGCATTTCTTCGACGTGCTGACCGCGTTCCCAATACGCGGGACCAACTGGCTCATGGAAGTCACTTTGAGCCACAAGATAACCATTATCATCGACTGTAATCGGCAACTGTGGGAGTGCGTGACCTGCAGGACCGAATACAACCTTGCATTCATCTGCCGCATCAAAAGTAGACTGATGGCACGGGCACAGCAGATGGTGCGTTCGCTGCTCGTACAGCGCGATGGGACATCCAACGTGTGTACAGACCTTCGAATAAGCGACTATACCGTCAACGTGCCAGTTTTTGCGTTCTTCCGAAATCTTCATCTCATTGGGGTCAAGACGCATCAACAAGACAACTGCTTTAGCTTTTTCCTCTAGATAGCCATTTTCATGGCTGAGGGACGTGATGGTCTCCGGCAGAACGTGATAAGCGGATCCGATCGTAACGTCAGAAGCTTTAATCGGAGTCCCAGAAGGGTCGCGTACAAGACGGACACCCTGATCCCACATCGTGTGTTTAAGAACGGCAGGATCATTCGGCCCCAGATCGCGCAGGAACGTAATAAAGTTAACGGAGCCAGAATAACTGAGCCAATGAGAGTATTGCGCAGGAGAGGACGGCGTTTAATACCTGACTCATCAATAATAGTTTCGATGATTTCTTCTGCCTCGGCGCGATCCTCTTCAGGACGCAAATCGTGCCGCTCCTCAACGAGTTCATGGTCAGGCATAAGCGTACGTGCCCAATGAACAACTCCAATACCAATGCCGAACATAGCGAATGCTATACCTAAACCAAGCAAGAGGTTCTGCAGCTGCAGTTTACTGGTAGGCTCCGTATTGTTTACATCAAAGAAGTTACCTTCAACTGATATACCGAAATACGCGACCCAGAATAACAAAGAGCCGAGCATTGATAGTACAAAGAGTAGAATAACTTGGCGCTCAGCACCTTTAGCACGCTTCGAATCCACATCTGTCAGACGTGGACGATGTGGAGGCAGCCCAGGATTCTGAAACTGCTCCTTTGAATCCTCTGAAGAGGTAACTACGGTAACGCTCTGAGCGTCTTGACCGTCACGATGGTTTCCCATGTGTTGCCTCAAATCTTTTCCGATACGAATAGTATGTGCGTATTTATGCTGAGCGAGAGGTCAGCCAAATAACAAAGATAAGCACGATCCCTAGACCGACGCTCCAAATCAACAGACCTTCAGCGACAGGACCTAGAGAGCCTAGCTTAAGACCACCAGGGGAAACATTTTTTTCCTGTGCTTTCAAATAGGTGATAACATCACGCTTCTCTTGCGGGGTAAGGTTTGCGTCGTTGAAAACAGGCATATTTTGAGGTCCAGTTTCCATGGCTTCATAGATATGTTGTTCGCTAACACCCATGAGAGAAGGAGCAAACTTCCCTCGGGTAAGAGCACCACCCGCACCAGCCGCGTTATGACACATTGCGCAGTTGGCTAGGAAGACACGGGCACCATTTGCGGCATCGCCTTTGGTGGTATCTAGATTCTCTGCTTCAGGTATTGCAGGACCGGCGCCCAACGAAGCAACATATGCAGAGAGCTGCTTCGTCTGTTCCTCGTTGAACTGACCAGGTTTGACTTGAGCCTGTGTACCTTGCATCTGCATAGGCATGCGGCCGGTACCAACCTGAAAATCAACTGCGGCTGCACCAACACCGATGAGCGAAGGACCATCAGCGGTGCCTTCAGCGTTCATTCCATGGCAGGTTGCACAGTTGGCTTGGAAGAGTTTTTGACCAGCGTTTACATCATCTTGAGTGTATGCATGGCTTGACTCGGCCTTGGCCTGATTGGTGGCAGTGGCAACTGTGTAGAGACCACCAGTAAGGATGAGAGCCAACGCAAGCAACACAATAGCTGCAAGCGGGTGACGCCGCTTCTGTGAAAGTGCCTTCACGTCTTTTGTTCCTTGTGTGTGCTAGTAAAATGGATACGGACGGGGCGAGAGTGTTGGACTGTTATTTGACGAAGTACACTACGGCAAATAGAGCGAGCCACACGACATCTACAAAGTGCCAGTAGTACGAGACAACGATTGCACTAGTTGCTTCGTAATGACCAAATCGCTTAGCGACAAATGCGCGACCAATGATCAGGAGGAAAGCTACTAGACCAGCTGTCACGTGTAACGCATGGAACCCTGTTGTGATGTAGAAAGCGGATCCGTAAGCGCTAGATGCAATGGTTACGCCTTCTGAAACCAAGGTTGCGTACTCATAAGCCTGACCGCAGACGAAGATTGCGCCCATGATGAAAGTCAACACAAACCATTCAGTCATGCCCCATGCTTTAATATTCAGCAAAGAACCGGAGCGGCGTGGTTTGAGCTGTTCTGCGGCAAATACGCCCATCTGGCATGTCACAGAACTCAGCACAAGAACGATTGTGTTGATAAAAGCGAAGGGAACGTTAAGGATATGTACATTATCAGCCCAAATGTCAGGACGTGATGCCTTAAGGGTGAAGTACATAGCAAAAGAGCCCGGCAAAGAACATCAGCTCTGATGCCAACCACACGACGGTACCAATGGCGACCGTGTTGGGTCGGTTAAGAGCCGGATGTGCCGGCCTGCTGGGGTTATTGGTTACAGTTGTCACATAGACATTATGTCGCTAAAACTTGTGAAGAGCGAATACATAACCTCTTAAATCTTGCGGTGTGTTGGGAAAATCCTTAGAGTTCCCTGTAAACTAGCGGTTTTCACGAGATTTGTGCGACACGCTCTATGTGTAATGTTTTGGTAAGTTCGTGGGGGAGAGAAGCCTCAAAGCTGTGGCACCCTATGCGCTGGCAGCAGATGAATCCTGCAGGAAGGTTAAAATCGGGAGTATGGATATAACTGCACATGAGTCATTAACCTGGAAATACATTTTGAATCAGCTCATCTCTGGGCAGGATCTCGGTTCTCGTCATGTGGACTGGGCTATGGATGAAATTATGACTGGTTCAACACCTGAACCTATACTCGCTTCCTTCCTGACATCGCTCCACATGAAGGGGGAGACCTCTGAAGAGTTAGGCGCCCTTGCGCGAGGAATGCTTGCAAAAGCTGAAACTATTGATCTTGACGTACACGCGGTTGATATTGTAGGCACTGGCGGAGATCAGCAGAATACCGTCAATATATCCACCATGGCAGCCTTGGTTATTGCTGGTACAGGTGCGACAGTTGTTAAACATGGTAACCGGGCGTCAACCTCTAAATCAGGGTCGGCAGATGTCTTGGAAGCGCTAGGTATTCAGCTAGATATGCCGATTAAGTCTGTTGCCGCGTGCGCTCGGCAGGTAGGGATCACCTTTCTATTTGCAATGACTTTTCATCCCTCCATGCGGTTCGTAGGGCCGACTCGAAAAATGTTAGGTATACCAACGGCTTTTAACTACCTAGGACCCATGACAAACCCTGCGCGAGTGTCATCATCTGCAATTGGGGTAGCTAATCCGCAGATGGTAGAAAAGATGGCTTGGGTTTTCGCGAATCGAGGTGACCATGCCCTTGTATTCCGGGGGGATGATGGGCTTGATGAATTGACAATTGCTACAACTTCCCAGATCTGGGAAGCAAGTGGGGGTACTCTTCAGAAATATGTCTTTAATCCCGAAGGCTATGGGATTGAGCGTTCTTCATTAGATAACCTGCGAGGGGGGAGACGCTGAGTATAACGCCAGTGTGTTTCGCGCAGTATTAGCTGGGGAGGGCGAGTCGGCAAAAGACTCGTTGCATGCAATTCGCAATGCAGTTCTTATTAATGCGGCGGCCGGTCTGATAGCTTACCGAAAAAACGACGGCAGGAGTTTTGAGGAACGGTACACAGAAGCCTTGGCGGATGCACGCCAATCTATTGATACTGGGGCAGCAGCTCAAGTTTTGAACGCCTGGGTAGAGTTTAGCCACCTGGTGGTAGAAACGCCGAGTCCGTAAAGCGCCTATTCATGTAAATAGAAGAGTTTGATGTATCTGTAGCTTTACTGGACATTGAGGAGAAAGAAGCTGCTGGGGTGAAACCGTCTTTACGAGGGCGCACTGGCAGCTAATCCGGTTCAATTACACGGAAGGTTGAGTGGCTGGGGTGTGGTTTTCTGACTCTACTTTACATAATGTATATTATCGGCCATTTGTGGTGTTGTGAGTTTGTGTGAGTAAACTCTTTGATTGGTGATGCACCTCATGGAATAATGTTTGTATGGCTTGGGCACTCTATACGGTGGATTATTGTGCCTACGATGAGGAGGAAAAATATGGATTGGCTCTTTGACAGCCCATGGACATTTTGGCTGATACTAGCTTTGCTCTTTGCGATAATTGAGATGCTGTCTCTCGATCTCTTTTTCTTGATGCTTTCCCTATCTGCCCTCATCACATCGGCTATTTCACCATTTATCGAACATTTCTTCGCTCGAGGAATAGTTTTCGCGGTTTTGTGCATCCTTTTTGTGCTTATTCTACGTCCGCCTCTTCTGAAACGCCTCAACCGCTCTGCCGGAAATACTGTTACAAATGCCAAAGCTCTTCGGGGTAAAACTGTTCTTGTGACAGAGGATGTCACTGCTGAGTCTGGTTTAGTGCGTCTTGAAGGCGAAATTTGGACAGCACGTACTTCAGGAGCTCCTATCCCTTCCGGCTCCTACGCCCAGGTCGAAACTATTAACGGTGCTACGGCGTTTGTGCATCCGCATGTATCAACTTTGCCAGAAGGATCAGCTGTTACCCCTGAAGCTGAATAAAATGTTCCATCTACGCCCCTAAATTTTGTTATTAATCACCGAAAAAGAAAGTAGGTAATGAAGATATGGTCCCAGTTATTCTTCTTGTGATTCTCTTCATTTTTGTTCTTATCTTGTTGGCTAAAACCATTCGAGTGATTCCTCAAGGTCGAGCAGGAATCGTTGAGCGTCTTGGTAAGTTCCGAACCGTGCTAGAACCCGGTTTGCATATGGTGGTACCAATTATTGACCGCGTGTTGCCTCTAATTGATGTCCGTGAGCAGGTTGTCTCGTTCCCCTCGCAGTCCGTGATTACCGAAGATAACCTTGTGGTTGGAATCGATACCGTTGTTTACTTTCAGGTAACGAGCCCCAAGGACGCAACCTATGAAATTACGAACTATATTCGTGCTGTTGACGAGCTCACCAGTGCGACCCTCCGTAACGTAGTCGGTGGTCTAAACCTTGAGCAGACCTTGACCTCTCGCGATCAAATCAACGCAGAATTGCGTGGAGTTCTTGATGCCACAACCGGCCGTTGGGGACTACGAGTATCTCGTGTCGATATTAAAGAAATTCAGCCTCCACACTCTATCCAGGACTCAATGGAGAAGCAGATGCGTGCAGAGCGTGATCGTCGTGCTGCCATTCTGACGGCCGAAGGCCAGAAGCAATCAGATATTCTGACGGCTGAAGGTGAATCTAGGGCTGCTATCCTTCGCGCGGAAGCTGAAAAACAGGCTCAGATTCTTCGAGCTGAAGGTGATGCTCAATCTGCAATCCTTCGGGCTGATGGTGAAGCTGAAGCTGTTCATAAGGTATTCGAAGCCATCCATCAGTCTAACCCGACCCAGCAGCTACTCACTTATCAGTACCTGCAAACCTTGCCCAAACTCGCTGACGGCCAAGCTAATAAACTCTGGTTTATCCCCACAGAACTTGGCGATGCTCTACGAGGTCTTGGCAACGCATTCGGCAATTTGCCGGTATCGGACATAAACGATGGATCGGCAAAAGCAACATATACAAAGCCTGATACTTTGAGAACCCATCTCAAGGATATGGCTTCAATAGTTAAGATAGTTTAGCTTGACTTCGCGAATAGCTGTCTCTAGTAGTTGGGCGGCGGAGAATATTCTCGATATAATGGATGTTTTAGACGTTCGAGGGAATAGCTCTCCCCCGCCCAACGTTATGCAGCCGCTGAGTATCTGCGGAAACCCTTTCTGGAGTCTGGAGGAATTGTGAGCGATCGTAGCCTGCGTGGTATGCGTCTTGGAACTCAATCTATGGAAACCGAGTCCAATGTACAGCCTGCACCCCGTCAACGTGTAGAGTACCGAACCACTGATGGTGACCGCGTATTTGTGACCTTTGCTGCTGAAGCTGAAATTCCACAGGTCTGGGTTGCTAAAACTGGTAAAGAAGCATATCTGGTCAACGGCGAGAGTGACACCCAGAATGACGATGATAAGCCAGCTCGTACACACTGGGACATGCTGATGGAACGACGTAGCGTTGAAGAGTTAGAGAAGACTCTAGAAGATCGGTTGGAATACTACCGTTCTCATTATGCACTGTAGGATACATTCATAATGCATAAGGGAGAGGAACCTTTTTAGAGGTTCCTCTCCCCTTCTTGTGCACATGAGAAATAACTAGTCAATCATATGCTCTACCTCCATCGGGACCTCGCCTTTGAAGAAGGCAGGACGGAGGTAACGTTGATACACCATAACGCAAATTCCTAAGAGAAGAATCGCGACACTTAAGCAGAAAACTAGTCCGACTCCCCCAATTTCAGACCCCGAGCCATGATGGGGATCCATGGAATCATAGGTCGTCTGAATGAAGAAAACAAGAAGCATAATGCCTCCCAAAAAGGGAAACAAAAACTTGTTCACAAATGACTTAAAGCCTGATGAGAAGGCCACCTTTCGAAAATACCATACACAGGCAAATGCCGTCACGCCGTAGTATAAACAGACCATCAAACTCAAAGCGGAGATAGTATCCCAAAGCACAGAGGTTGAAATAAAACGCATAAGAACGTAGAACAAGGTAGCAATCAGACAGGAAGCGATGGTCGCATAACTAGGTGATTGGTACTTTGGGCTAATACTCGCAAACTTAGGCCCGAGTGCCTTGTAATATCCCATGGCTAGCAATGTTCGAGCTGGTGAAACTGCCGTGGACTGTAAAGAGGCTAAGGCCGAAATAAGAACTGCAAAAGACATAATAATTCCGAAAGAACCTAGTACAGGCCCCGAAAGAACAGCAAAAATATTCTCCTGGTTATCAGAGTTTCCTAGACCCAGACCTTCTGAGGACGTACCCGCAAATGCCAAAGTCCCCACAGAGATTAACAGGTACAGCAGAACTACTGTGAGGATAGTGCCAACAGCTGCGTGACCGCTAGTTGTATGCTCACCTTCTGTTTCTTCATTCATAGTGAGGACAGCGTCCCAACCCCAATATATGAAGAAGACAAGAGATATGCCGGAAGAGAAAGCTGAGAATGACTCGATTCCGAAGGGGTTAAACCATTCAAGAGTCGGAGCAAGGTTAGCAAACCCAGTATTTGTGACCGCTTTATAGAGAGCGACACCCGCAAAAATAGCGAGTACGACAAGCTGGAAAATAATGAAAACAGTTTGGATCTTCTGAGTCGCATCCAGCCCGCGGTATGTGATGTAACACCCGAAACTCATCAAGGCTAAGAATGTGCCGATATTGATAAAGGTATTACTTGAAAGCGTCGCTAGATCTGGGTTAGAAAAAACCTGAGACAAAGCCAGGTAAAAGAAATCTACAGCTATACCTGCGAGGTTTGAGAGAACCAAGATGGTAGCTGCTAATAATGCCCAGCCTCCGAGCCAACCAACCCACGGACCAAATGCTTTGGTTGTCCAAGTGAATGTTGTTCCCGCATCCGGCATAGCAGCGTTAGCTCTCGGTAGCCAATAGCTACCAATAGCATAGGGATAAACCCAACGAGAAAGATCGCGGGCATGTGCTCCCCCCGCTACAGCTCCTACAGGACCCAGAGCCCCCGATAATGAGTATGCGGGTGCTACCACAGAGATACCAATAATAATGGAGCCAAAAAGAGATACAGATCCGGAAGATAATCCCTTTTTGTTAGCGGCGCTTGTATCAATAGCACCGTGGGGGTTATTTGATGCAGAATCTTTGGCTAGATTCTGACCTTTATGTAACTTGTGGGGTTGATTATTCTGAGACAAGGTGCTCTCCCTCTATCGGAGTGTCGTCGCCAGACGGTGTGTGCTTATAGCGACCTGCTCAATATGCGATTTAGTCTAATTAATCCAGAACAGTAGTAAAATCACCTGAATTTTTGTCTACAAGGTGTGCGCATAAAATAGCTATAGGTAAATAACTGGCGCATATGTGGAATAGGATTAGCTGTGACAAGAGCCCCGATCGCTATATGAGATATGACCGGGCCCTGTAAGCCTCCAAAAATTATGAAACGCTTCGAATACCTTCGATAAGAATATTCATTGACTGTTTTAGGAGCTCATCACTGATAGTAAGCGGAGGAAGCAGACGAATAATGTTGCCGTAAGTACCACAAGTAAGAATGAGTACTCCTCGTTGCTGACAGTAAGCCGCGATATCCTTGGCCGCCGTGGGATGCGGGGCTTTCGAAATAGAGTCTGCTACGAACTCCAGTGCGAGCATAGCACCGCGTCCGCGGAAATCCCCTACGATGTCTAGCTCATCAACAAGCGGGGCTAACGCTGCTGTCACCAGTTTCTCAATATGCAGAGCTCGTGCGTTCAAATCAAGATCCTGCATAGTTTCAATAGCCGCAAGAGCAGCCGCACAAGATACAGGATTACCACCGTATGTTCCGCCTAATCCTCCTGGTTGAACTTTATCAAAAAGCTCTGCCCGACCAGTGACGGCTGAAAGCGGCATACCACCAGCAATGCCCTTAGCAGTGGTGACCAAATCGGGTTCAATGCCCTCGTACTCACTCGCAAACCATTTGCCAGTGCGGCAGAAACCAGTTTGTACTTCATCAGCGATAAAGACGATACCTTTTTCGCGTGCCCATGCAACCAGCGTTGGTAAGAAACCATCGGCGGGAACAATGAACCCTCCTTCACCCTGGATAGGCTCGATGAGAATTGCGGCTACATATTCTGAACCAATTTGCTTCTCGATCATGTTGATGGTGCGTTGAGCTGCCTCTTTACCATCCATGCTCTGATCGTCCCGGTAAGGGTAGCTCATAGGAGCACGATAGATTTCAGGAGCAAAAGGACCGAAGCCTTTCTTATATGGTGCTACTTTTGCAGTCAACGCCATTGTTAAATTGGTTCGCCCATGGTAGGCATGATCAAAAACAACTACGGCATTGCGACCGGTAGCTGCACGAGCAATTTTTACAGCATTTTCAACTGCCTCCGCACCAGAGTTGAAAAGTACTGAGCGTTTCTCAAAGCGTCCGGGTATTAGCTCGTTTAGTTTTTCAGAAACTGCGATATACCCCTCATAAGGAGTAACCATAAAACAGGTGTGGGTGAAGTGTGTGACCGATTCTTGAACTGCTTGTACCACCTTGGGAGCTGATGCACCAACAGTTGTGACTGCGATACCCGCTCCTAAATCAGCCAACGAGTTACCATCAACATCAATAATGACGCCACCGTCTGCATCAGCCGCGTAAACTGGAGCCCCGAAGCGACAGATGTAGGAACAGCTTGTGAGCGACGATGTGCAAGAGCACGTGATGAGGGGCCGGGAAACTCTCCAGTAAGTTTTATCTCTTGAGGAAGACGATACATCTCTACCATGAGACTACCTTTCAAAGGAAAACGTAGCATAAGCTACATGGATAATATGTGAATTGTGAAGAGACGGTACAGCACCTAGACAACAGAGCTGTACCGCTCCACAAGCTCTTCTCTAATGTGTGATGATGCAGGACTCTTTTTTGCCGAATTGCCGAATGAGCCTGGAGAAGCTGTTCTTTATGCGCTCAAATCACTCATGACGTGTTTAACACGTGTGTATTCTTCAACGGAATACAGGGAAAGATCCTTACCGTAACCCGAGTATTTGAATCCGCCATGAGGCATTTCAGCAGTCAGAAGTACGTGTGTATTAATCCAAACTGCTCCGAAATCAAGATCGCGAGAAACTCGCATAGCAGTACCATGATTTGACGTCCAAACTGATGACGCCAACGCATAATTTACATCGTTAGCAAGCTCAACTGCTTCCGCCTCTGTAGTAAATTTTTGGAGCGTAAGAACTGGTCCGAAGGTCTCTTCCTGGACAACGGCATCGTCTTGATTGACTCCGCTCAGCACCGTAGGTTCCACAAAAAAAGCCACGGGTGCCGCACTGTTTGCCACCGGTTTCAACTGTGACATGTTCAGGGAGGCTGTTGAGCTTATTCATGACGGTCTTAAAGTGATTGATGTTGTTCAACGGACCGTAGAAGTTCTTTGAATCGTCTTCGTGCCCAGTAGCTGTATCTTTTGCGGCAGCTACCAGCAGATCTCGGAACTTGTCGTAAATGCTGTCTTGAACGAGTACGCGAGTGACTGCTGTACAGTCCTGGCCAGCATTGAAATAACCGAAGTCTGCGAGCATGCGCGCAGTACGAGGCAAATCCGCGTCTGCAAAAACAACTGCTGGCGCTTTACCGCCAAGCTCCAAATGAGAACGTTTCAGACCAGCTGCAGCGCCGGTAGCAACTGCCTGACCTGCGCGTACTGATCCGGTAATAGAAACCATGGCAGGGGCCGGGTGCCCTACCATAGCTTCACCAGTTTCACCGGTTCCCAGCACAACGTTGACAACACCTGCAGGGTATATTTCCCCTATAAGCCTTGCCAACTCGAGGGTGGATTCTGGTGTGGTGTCAGATGGCTTGAGAACTACAGTATTCCCGGCAGCGAGTGCGGGTCCCAGCTTCCATAATGCCATCATGAGGGGATAGTTCCAGGGGGTTACTTGGGCGACGACGCCGATGGGCTCGCGCCGTACGTATGAGGTATGTCCTTCCATGTATTCGGTTGCTGCTTTTTCCTTCTAGGGTGCGTGCTGCCCCTGCGAAGAAGCGTAGCTGGTTGGCACCAACGAGGACTTCTTCGTCACGGATGAGTTCTCGGGGCTGACCGGTGTTGCGGTGTTGGGCTTCAACGAGTACGTCGACGTTTTCTTCGAGCGCGTCTGCGAGTTTGAGGAGAAGTAGCTGGCGATCTGAAGGGGTCGTATGCTTCCACGTTTTGAATGCGTCTTGAGCCGCATGCATGGCGGTGTTGACGTCGTCGTCAGTGGATATTGGTGCTTGTGCTATGACTTCGCCGGTTACGGGGTATACGATGTCGAGTACCTCATCAGAGGTGGAATCGACGAACTTGCCGTTGATGAAATTCTTCAAGCGCTTCATAACGTTCTCCTTTGGGGTTTGGACTTACGTAGGTTTGTAAGTTTGTGTGTGCTCGTTTCCTTGTGGGAAGGTAAAACGAACCCTTCGAGAAATTGTTGTGTTGTGCGTATCTTGGATGGTTTTTGGGTGGTTTAGCTGGCGTATGGGTCTTTGATGCCGATGTATTGTGTGTAGGTGTATTCGGCGATGCCTTCGGCGGCTCCTTCCCGTCCTAGTCCGGAGTGTTTAACGCCTCCGAATGGGGCTGCGGCGTTTGACATGATGCCGATGTTGAGACCTGTCATGCCGACTTCTAGGCGGTCTAGTGTTCGCAGGGCGCGGGATGTATCTGTTGTGTAGACGTAGGATGCTAGCCCGTATTCTGTGTTGTTGGCAAGTTGGATTGCTTCTTCTTCGGTAGAAAAGGTGATGATGGGTGCTACAGGGCCAAAGATTTCTTCTTGGATGACGCGTGCATCGTGAGGAACGTTGATGAGGACTGTGGGTTGGTAGAAGTATCCGGGACCGTTTTGGGGATAACCGCCGACCAGAGCTTGGGCACCTCGGTCGAGAGCATCTTGTACAAGTTCGTGGATGGAATCTACTGCTTTTTGTTCTATGAGGGGGCCACAGGTGGTGTCTGGGTTTAGACCGTTGCCGGTTTTGAGATTTGCGATTTTTGTCGCTAGCTTTGGTGGAAAATTCTTCGGCACGGGATTCGTGGACTAGGAATCGGTTTGCGGCGGTGCAGGCTTCGCCCATATTGCGCATTTTTGCTCCCATGGCGCCTTCAACGGCTTCGTCGATATTTGCGTCTTCGAAGACGATGAAGGGGGCGTTTCCGCCGAGCTCCATGGAGGTGCGTAGGACATTTTGCGCGGCTGATTTTAGAAGGGCTTTGCCAACGGGGGTGGAGCCGGTGAATGAGAGTTTGCGCAGGCGTGAGTCTGCAAGGAGAGGATCTGAGACGGCTGATGCAGTTGCTGATGCAACTACGTTGAGTACTCCTGCTGGTAACCCCGCATCGAGCATGGTTTGTGCGAAGTATTGTGCGGTTAGGGGTGTGAGCCGTGCAGGTTTGAGGATCATTGTGCATCCTGCTGCTATTGCAGCTCCGGCTTTGCGTGTTGCCATAGCTAGTGGGAAGTTCCATGGGGTGATGAGTAGGCATGGTCCTACGGGTTTATGCTTTACCAGTATTTGGTTTTTACCTTCGGGCGTGGGCTGGTAGCGTCCGTAGTCGCGTACGGTTTCTTCGGAGAACCATCGTAAGAATTCGGCTCCGTAGACTACTTCTCCTCGTGATTCTGCGAGGGGTTTTCCCATTTCGAGGGTCATGAGGGTGGCGAATTCTTCGGAGCGATCGGTGATGAGGTCGTATGCCCGTCGTAGTATTTCTGCACGTTCACGCGGCGGCGTGTGTGCCCATTGGTCTTGAACCTGGCATGCTGCGTCTAGGGCTGCTATTGCGTCTTCAGGTGTTGCTGAGGCTAAGGCCGTGAGCTTTTCTTCGGTCGCTGGGTTGAGGACATCGAACGTCTCCCCTGCGGATCCTTCACGCCAAGTGTCGCCGATGAGTAGCCCAGTGGGTATTTTGTTAATGAGTTCTTGAAGATGTTGTTCCATTGTTTTCCTTTCCTTGGGATGATAGTACGGCGGTGTATATCACGTGAGGAGCCGGGCTATTGCTTGATGATGGGGATTGAGCCTGTCCACGGCTGTTGCTGGGAGCCCTTGCGTCCAGGGTGGTAATCGCGTGGTACTACGACGAGGGGAATAGGAAGTTTGGTCATGATTTTTGCGGTTGTTGAGCTTAGGAAGAGTTCTCCGCGTTGGGCTAGTTTGGAGGATCCGGCCATTAGCACGGAGTCTTCGTTCCAGTGCACAGAATCGACCGCTTCTACGATGGTAGTTCCTGCGCCTACTGCGATGCTTAGCTGTTGTGGGTTTATCGGTTTGACTGCGGATTGGTCTACGAGGTCTTGGATGATGCTGCGATAGGTTGTATCGTCTAGGTCTTTCCTTCTTCGTAGAGTGAGACTAGGCGTACTGGTATGCCTGTTCGGTTTTGGGTTGCTATGGCTTCTTCGACAAGGTTTATGGAGTCGATGTCTGGGGATACGGCGCAGTCGAACTGTTTGATCGTGTGTGAAGCGCTGTATTTACGTGGTGCTAGAGCGACGGGAATACGTGAACGGTGTAGAAGAGCGTTCCCAACCGCGCCTAGTGAGTGCCAAAGCCAATTTCCGGTGTTACCGCCGCCCACTATAATGAGTCCGGCGTCTATGGCGTCAGCTAGTTCTAGTAGGCCGCTGACTGCTGATTCGGCGCGGCGTAGGTGGAAGCGGGCGATTACTTGGGCGGGCACGTAATGTTGTGCTTCTTCAAGCCATTGAACGGCTTGCTTTTGGAGTAAGTCTTCGAAGTTGGATCGTGGCGCTGCAAGGCGAGGACTTTGCGGTTTAATGACATATACTACATCAAGTTCTGCACCCAGGGAGCGAGCTAGTACGACTCCTAGTTGGAGAGCTGAACGGCCCCGTGCATCAGGCGAATATCCTACGACGTATTTCATGTTTCCCATCCGTATTTTGGGGAGCTTTACTGGGTGTGTCATTCTTTGGTTCACCCAGTAAAGCTGCCCGTGTGTGCGTTACGATGCGAATGATCTTATTTGAGTTTTGCGGCTAGCAGTTTTGCTGTTTTTTCTCCCATGCGTATAGCGCCATCGACATGCTGGTAGCCTTCGGCAGCAATGTCTGAGCATGACCAGTAGATTGGTCCTACTGGGGTTTCTTGGTCTGCGCCGTAGCGATGCAGTCCCCCAAGATCATAGCTGGCTGCGTATGCACCACGAGTCCATTCTTCGGCACCCCAATCTGATTCGTAGTACACCACGGGATTTTTGTTTCTTCTCCGAGCATTTGCGCCATGGAGTCTAGGATGCGTTCTTTGCGTTCCTCGGCGCTGATGGTGAACATTTCATCCGCTGCTTCATCGGAGACGAACCCTACTAGAGTGCCGCGAGCTTCTTCTTCTCCAGTTGCTGGGTCGTAGTTAGTGTTGTCGTAAATCTCTTGTACCAGGTTGTTCGCGGCAAAACAGGTTCCTGAGAGACCTTTGTTCCGCCAGAACGGTGTGGGGTAAACAGCATGCACTTTGATAACCAAGCCAAGGGACTGGTGCTGATGCATTTGATGCTGTCGGCGGTCTAGCGGCGGCACAAAATGGATACGTGAATATAGGTTCGGAGGAACCGCAACAACAGCGTATTTTGCTCGAACAATGATGTTTTTTTCAGGTGAGGCCTCTCCATCTTCGGAGAAGGCTTCAGCTTCAGCAAGTACGGGGTATTCTCCGTCTTCTTGCCAACGTAGAACGCGGACCGGGTGTTCGAGAATTATATTCTCTTGTCCCACTTTTTCTGCGAGGGCTAAGGAGACGGACTGCATGCCACCCAGAACACGTTTGTCGAGAATAAATCTTCATCGACAAGGTTAGAGAACGATCCTGCAGATGCAGCCATAAGTACTGCCTGTAAAGCTGAGAATGCGTGAGCCGGCTTAGTGAGCATGCCACCAGCAATGAAGAGCCCAATATTGTTGCATGCTTCTTCATCGTTGGATTGTTCGCGGAGCCAATGGTGAAAGCTAATTGTATCGAGTTCGCGTGCCTTGGGGTGCGCCCAAGGTTTCTCGGCCCCGATCTCTGCCGCAAGCTCATCTAAAATTCCGATGAGTCGTTCCATTTCTCGTTGAGTGTGCTCGTTGGCAGGAAACATGTCTCCGTTGTACCGGTGCATGGTACCGTCAGGATCGCGATAGAGATTCTCACCTTCGCGGTAACGAGAGAAGGTCTTAAGTCCGAGCTCTTCAACGAGTTCGGTGAGAACAGTCTGATCGGGGGAAATCCATTGTCCGCCGATTTCAAGGAATGCGCCGTCAATATGGTTGTTCCATGTGCGCCCGCCTACACGTTCACGTGCTTCAAGGACTGCAACGGTATGTCCTGCTTGCTGCAGTCGGTATGCTGCAGTGAGTCCGGAAGGACCTGCGCCGATAATTACGACATCGCGGGTCAATTCATTCGTAGTTTCGTTCTTGGCCGTCATGGTTAAACCCTTTCGCTCAAAGAATCACAAAACGAATTGTGTTCGTTTTAGTGTATCCCAGAACACAGAAATTACAAATCTAGGGGCATTTATGAAGCGTAAAATTTCTGATGGTATGTTTTATAACTGCTCACAGACGGGACGGCAGCACACGCCGAAAGCAAAGAAATAGTAAAGGATTTATCGTGATCTCTTCCCCCATGCGACGCGCTGGACGTCCCTCTTCAACAGTGTTAAGCGCATCCAAAATTGTGCGGTCAGCACGTAGACTTTTGGCCGATCAAGGAAATTTCACTATGAGCGCACTTGCTCAGAAACTAGGCGTCGCACCCTCTTCCTTATACAATCACTTTCAGTCTCGTGACGAAGTACTGGGAGCTATAAGCGATGCGGTCATCAATGACATTACGCTGGAGCCCCTGATACGAGCGACTAAAATTCTTAACGAGCAACACCTATCCCCCACCGAAAAGCTAGAACTCTGGACTGAATCTTTGAGTCTGTGGGGGAAGTCTTATCGAGACGCGTTCAGTGAGAGCACCGATTTGGTAACAGCGCTCGCATTGACCCCGATCGATCGGGCCCCTCAGACGTTACATATGTATGACGTCCTCGTTCAGACGTTAAGAGCTTTTGGGTGTCCAGAATATAAAACTTTAAATGTTATTGAATCTTTAGAGGCATTCCTGCTGGGATCCGCAGTAGATGCCCACGCCCCCGAATCTATCTTTAACCCTGCGGCTTCAGCAGATGAGTATCCATATTTACAAGACGCATATACAGCGATGCAGCGTAGCTCGCAGACTCCAGCAGAGAGCGCATTTAGCTTAGGGCTCGAAGCGATTCTTCATGGTCTGGCGCGTACAGCGATACAAGAATACAATACGAATACAGAGTGACACTATACAAAAGTGCCCGAACTATCAAAGGGTAGTTCGGGCACTTATTTTATGTGAAGTTTAGTTATTTGCCTAGCTTCTTTTTGAGCTTATTGATGCGGTTGGAAACGCCCCAAGTCGTCACTTTACGCATAGAATCAAAAATTATATTTCCGGTCATCTTTGATGCTCCGACCTCACGCTCAACAAAGGTAATAGGAACCTCAACAATTTTGAGCCCTGCTTGCTCAGAACGCCAAGCGAGGTCTACCTGAAAGACATAGCCCTTAGATTCAATGCCTTCAAGATTCAAACGTTGTAGTGCTTCACGCCTATATGCGCGGAAACCTGCTGTGATGTCTTTGATTGCAGTCCCCAGAACAACCCGCGTATAAATATTTGCTCCGCGAGAAAGAATTTGGCGTTGAATGGGCCAGTTTTCTGTTTTTCCGCCGGGTACATAACGGGAGCCAATAGCTAAATCTGCCCCAGCCTCAACAGCATGTACTAGCGATGGCAACTGCTCGGGCTGGTGAGAACAATCAGCGTCCATCTCGATAAGGACTTCATATCCCTCATTGAGACCCCAATCAAACCCCGCAAGATAAGCTCCACCAAGACCGTCTTTCACAGTGCGGTGAAGAACGTGAATCTGTGAATCTTGCTCAGCCATAGCATCCGCAATCTGACCTGTACCGTCAGGGCTATTGTCGTCAACTACTAGAATATCGACGTCGGGTGCTGCCTTACGAAGACGTTCAACAACAACGGGTAAGTTTTCCTTCTCGTTATACGTCGGAATAACGGTCAGTACACGCATAATAATTCCCTTGTTTTCCTTTGTTAGAGTGAAGGTAGGGTCTAGGTTTACTAGTATAACCGGCGAAATACGGCGTAAGGGCGTATTCTGCAGATGCACGGCATATTTTCAGGTAACTTTTACGAGCTAGGAAACGTACTATTCCCCTCCCCTAGTGTACATGCGATCTAATACGGGCAACGGCACATCTGAAGCAAGAACCGGTAAAAGTGGAATATGAGCACGGGGATCAGTACTCCACGAGGCTACGCGAGAATCCGGGGTTTGCACCATAAGCTCAGTGACGTTCCAGAGTGCTATATTCGCTGGTGTATCAGGGAGTATTTGACCCGCAAAGGGGTTCTCATCGTGGGCTAGCCGGTAGACTCCTCGCGTAAGTGCAGCGAAACCACTGCGTGCTGAAATACCATCTGCCGATTGTATAAGGGCTGAGATGAGCTCCCATCCAAGAGGCGCTTCAACAAGAGATGAGTCTGACCCTAGCGCGAACGCGGTACCAGCTGCATTCGCCCGGTGGGCTAACTTTGCAGTCTCAGTATCAAAGGTTGCTTGGATACCTAAGTTGATCCGTGCATCTGCGAGATCCTGAAGACGTTGATCATCAATGACTCCATGAACCATATCAAGCCGGATGTTAAGCCAAGGATGCTGTTCCCTAGCGGCTAGCGCATAGCTAAAGGCATCAGTGAAACTATCTTGGGTGTTGATGGAGAGTACAAGACCATGTTCTGCTGCTTCGGAGGCCAGAGTAGGTAGGTGGTCTAGATTTGTGGCGTGAAATCCAGTGAGTGCTATAGATGATTTATTGAGCAGGTCTTGGGCTGTGGTGACGAGCTCAGCGTACGATGCGGAGGTCGCTTGTGGCTCTGGGATTATGAAGAATCGTACGTCTGGGGCTGTTGCGTGTGTTGTATAAAACGTGTCGAGTGATGCGCGTAGGGTCGAGATGTCTCGTATTGTTCCTGCGAGTGTGTGGGTGTGGTATCCCTGGGTATGTGTTCTGAGGAAGTACTCGTAGAGCGTTTTTTCGCTGTAGTTGTTTATGGGTGCGAAGGCACGTGCGAAGGTGGGCGTGATGAGTTTGCCGTTTAGATCGATAGCTCGCATGCGTTCGTCCGTGATGGAGCGAGCTCCCGCATCTGAGCCTATCCAGGTTACGGTACCGTTTTCGGTGAGGAGCGCTGTGGCGTAGGGGTCGCCGGGGCTGTAGATGCTCCCGTTGGTATAGATATAGATGCTCATGTTCTTTCCAGCGGTTTTAGGAGTCTAGTGCGACGACTCCGCGGCGGATGAGGGCTATAGCTTTTTCGCAGCTTGCTCGTAGGTTTGGGCTTATGGTGGGGATATGGGCGATCTGGTCGAGTGCGTCGATAACTTGTTTTGCCCAGCGTACGAAGTCGCCGGCGGCGAGGTCGGTATCTTCGAGTGCTTTTGCGAGGTGCATACCGCGAGCCCAGCGGTAGATAGGGGTGACGAGGCCTAGGTCGCAGGGTGGGGTTTGATCTAGTTTGTGACGTTCTTCGTGGGCGTTGAGCCGGGCTAGTTCACGGTTGATGGTCGCGATGGGTGCTTGTAACGAGGGATGTGGGTAGCGTGGGAGAATTTCGATGGTTTCCTTTTTGCCCTGGTATGTGAGCGCGGCTATGGTTGCTGCTATAGCCGCAGGATCCAGATCTGTGAGGAAGCCTTTTTCGAGACAAATAGAGGTGAGAAGGTCTTTTTCCCCGTAGAGTTTGCGCAGGGCTTCCCCCTTCGTCGTTAGCTTGAGCCCGTTATGGGAGTCAGCAGTAACGTAGCCGTATTCAGTGAGGAGCTTTGCGATGCGGTTGAAGACCTGGGCAATAGTGTTGGTGCGTCGGGTAATTTGGCGGCGTAGTCCTTCTGTTTCTGCGTTGAGTTTGCGCCATCGTTCTGCCCAGCGTGCATGGGTTTCCCGGTCAGAGCACCCGTGGCAGGGGTGGTTACGTAGTTGGGTGCGTAGTGTGTCGAGTTTTTCTTGGGCATCGTTATGACGTGTGGCGATGGGGGTATTTCCGAGTTTGCGGGGTGGTCGTTCATCGATGAGCGCTTGACGCATCCGTGAGACGGCGTCGCGGCGTTCTTTGGGTGTTTTAAGGGTTATTTTCTTGGGGATCTTGATATAGGAGACGGGTTCAATGAGCCCCGTGAAATCACGTGCGCTTGCGGTGCGCTGCTGATTGTCTTCGGTAAGGATACCAATGCGTGGGTCTGTATTGGATTCGGCACGGGTGATGACGATAGCGTAGCCGCGGGAGCGCCCATGAGGTATGTGAATGATGTCTCCGGGCATAAGTTCTTGGATGCTTTGGTGGGTTTGGGCGCGTGCATGTTGTTGGTTGGCTTTGCGGGTTTTTTTCTCTAGATCTTTGATGTTTTGCCGCAGGCGCATATATTCTGTAAAGTCTCCAAGGTGGCACTGCATGGAGTCTCGGTATCCTTCGAGCGCGTTTTCGTTTTTACGTACTCGTGCAGCTGTTCCTACAACTGATTTATCTGCTTGGAACTGGGCAAAGGATGATTCGAGGATTTTGCGGGTTCGTTCGGCACCATAGGCTGCGATGAGGTTCGCAGCCATGTTGTAGGTGGGGCGGAATGATGAGTTAAGGGGGTATGTGCGAGTGGATGCGAGGGTGGCAACCTGTTCTGGTACAAGACCTGGACGCCAGAGGACTACGGCGTGTCCTTCAAGATCGATTCCGCGGCGCCCTGCCCGCCCGGTAAGTTGGGTGTATTCTCCGGGGGTGATATCGACGTGGGTTTCACCGTTGAACTTGGTGAGTTTCGAGGATGACGGTGCGGGCTGGCATGTTGATGCCGAGTGCGAGGGTTTCGGTGGCAAAGACTAGTTTGATAAGACCCTGCGCAAAAAGTGTCTCAACAACTTCTTTGAAGAGCGGTAGCAGACCCGCATGGTGGGCTGCCACCCCGCGGATGAGTCCGTCTCGCCATTCGTAATATCCAAGGGCATGAAGGTCTCGGTTATCAAGGTGTGCAGTGGTTTCTGCAATATAGGCACGGATGGTTTGCTCCTGTTCCTCGGTGGTGAGGACGATATTCGCGTTGACGCATTGGGTAACGGCGTCGTCACATGCTGCCCGTGAAAAGATGAAGCATATGGCAGGCAATAGCCCTTGCTTGTCTAGGATACGGGCCATTTCAGGGCGAGATATGCGGTGCGGACGCAGAACGTCGGTGTCTTGGGTGAAGGTTTTATGACGGGATCGTTCGAGTGCATGTGTGTGTTTGTCATGCCGGTTGCGGCCGCGTCGGAAGCGCTCGCGTTTGGGTGCATTGTGCCGGGGGGTGTGCCGGCGAAAGCCTGGCCGCAGTTGTTTGAGGAGCGGGTTAATGCGTAGCCCCGCGGGAGCGTTTTGGGGTGATTTTGTGTGGTTTTTACGACGTTTTGTAGGTGAAGCCTCTTTCTGAGAAGTTTCATCGGGTACGAAGAGGTCGATGACACGGTTTCCTACCATGAGGTGCTGCCAGAGCGGGACGGGGCGGTGCTCAGAGAGGATAATATCAGTATCACCCCGTACGGTATCTAGCCATGCTCCGAATTCTTCGACGTTGGATACAGTCGCAGAGAGTGAGATGACAGTGACATGTTCGGGAAGGTGAATAATAGCTTCTTCCCAGACTGCTCCACGGAACCGGTCGGCGAGATAGTGTACTTCGTCCATGATGACGTATCCCAGACCTATGAGGGTCGTAGATTCGGCGTAGAGCATGTTGCGAAGGACTTCGGTAGTCATGACGACGATGGGGGCTTCGGTATTGATGCTGGTGTCACCGGTGAGCAGACCCACGCTTTCTTCACCATATTCACGCACAAAGTCATGGTATTTCTGGTTGCTGAGTGCTTTGATAGGGGTTGTGTAGAACGCTTTTGTTCCAGTTTGGAGGGCAAGGTAGATGCCGAATTCTCCAACAGCTGTTTTGCCAGCACCGGTGGGTGCAGCAACAAGGACTGCATGCCCGGCTTCGACGGATTGACATGCCTGACGTTGGAAGCTGTCAAGGGGGAACCCAAGAGTCTTTTCGAACTTCCCAAGCGCTGTTTTTGCGTGAGCGTTACGTTCTTGCGCTGCCTGATACTGCGCAGAGTAGCTCGGGCGGTCGTTCGAGCCGTGAGTGGTTTCTTGGGGATTTTCAGCCATAATTCTAGTGTACCTGCGCCTAAAAATCCTCCGTCTTGAGTAGACGGAGGATTCTGGAGTTTTACTTTGGGAGGGTTCCTCTTCAAGCTGTCCTAGCTTTTCAAGGTCTTCAGCGCTGGTGGCCGTATTGAGCTCGGTCTCTGTAAGACCCTTTGCTAGTTTAGCTTCGCGGCGGTCACGCCGTTTATCGTTGAGCAAGCATATTGCTATGGCGAGGAAGAAGAAAGTTAGGAGCGGAATCATCAGGTAGAACATCATCATGATATCCGTACCGGGAGCTGTCATGGCTGCGATGAGCGCTACTAGAACCACGATCCACCGCCAAGATTTGAGGATAGTTTTACCCCGGATAACCCCCAGCATGTTCAATCCCACGAGGATGACGGGGATAATAAATGCTAGCGAGAAGAAGAAAATAAACTTAACGATGAAGGAAATATAGGTTGGAGCGTCAATGACGTTCGAGCCGCCGGGCGGGGTGAACATTGTGAGTGCACGAACAACGCCGGGTAGACTGTACCAAGAGATGAAGACACCGCAGGCAAAGGCAAAGATTGAGCCGCTGAGGAAACCAAAGAGGTATTTTTTCTCTTTGGTGTGCAGCGCGGGAAGTAAGAAGCGCAGCCCTTGGTAGAGCCAAACGGGTGCAGCGAGTCCAAGACCGATGTACGTACCCACACGAATGAGCTGGTCAAAGGGCGAAGAAATTGAGCCGTAGTTTAAGGTTGCAAAGCGGTTATCTGCTGCGTTGATTTGTTTGAGAGGCTCAGAGATTGCATCAATAAAGGGCTGGTACAAGAAAATAACGGAAAGTACGGCGGCGATAGCAGTTGCAATAGCCGCTTTGATGAAGCGGTCACGAAACTCACGCAGATGTTCCTTCAGCTCCATACGGGCTTCAGGATTTAGTTTGCGGTTGCGTACATCCTGATCCGGTTTTGCCATCGTTTTCCTCGTTTTATTCTAAGCTCCGCCTCATACCTGTTATTCAAAAATTATCGATATGGGTAGATAAACTACTGGACAACCCGTGCCACCAGAGAGGTGGTCGCACGGGTTGTGTTGTTGTACTGAAAATTAGTTTTCAGACTTTTCGGACTTAGCTTTGTTGTCAACAACCTCAGCGGTGACAACATCGTCCTTATCGTCTTCCTTCTTACTATCGCTCTTCATACCCTCGACTTCGGACTTGAAGATACGCATCGACTGACCAAGACTACGTGCCATACCTGGGAGCTTGGGAGCACCAAAGAGCAGAACGATGAGGAGGATGACTACGATAATAGTTGCCGGGTGACTGAACAACTGACCCATAAGGTATGAACCTTTCTGTGCTTAGAGCAGGTCTCCGATATTTTGAGGTTGGCCGAGTCGATCTCGTCGGGAGACCCGTCGCTTGATTCGCTCAGACCTGCGTGTCTGTTTTCCATGTTCGTATTCATTGTACGCCGTGGTTACTGGGGTAAAAATCCCTAGGCTTTGCTCGGCAGGCAATTTTCGGCGGGTATTCGCTTGCGCTTCATCGAAACGAGTTTCGATGGATTCCATCCATGTTGCTACAAGATCGAGTAACATGAAGCCCCGTGTGAGTGCACGATATACGAACCACGCTAAAAACGCTAGAGAACCTATCGTTAAGGTGCCCCATAGTAATACCCAAAACCACCACGGCATAGGAATTATTATACAAGGTTGTTATTCTACTTATAGATGTCTGGGCGTGTCTTTCGTAGATATCTACGCTAGAAGCGACATCAGACGATCTTTAAGTAGAGACCGTACAGGTTCTGGCTCAAGAATCTCTAGAGCACCTCCATACGCTACAACGAAATGCAATATTTGCTCAAGGCCTGCCTCGCTTTCACCAGGATAGTAGTGCAGCTCATGGTAAATCAAGGGCGTTTCAGGTTTAGAAGGCTGGGATCGTGAAACGTGAGTACTCCGCCGTTTCAAAGTACGGATAGTACTCTCTCGCCGCTCTGTTCTGAGACTTTCAACGTGGATTTTGACTCGAACATAAGGGTGTTCTGTATTTGTCTGTTGCTGCCGAGACCAAAGATGCGGGGTGTTGGGAATCTTAGCGGCGACGGCCTGATGGCTTTTACCGCCAAGCCGCGCATTTCTAATACGGTCAAGAGCAAAATTTCGCCAGGCATTAGAATCGGCAGCTTCACGCCACAGCCCATGCAGATAAAAACGATTATTTTCAAAGATCAGTGAGCAAGTATCAACGGTGCGCTGCACCCCTGCATACTCAAAAATAAGGGCTCGTTTCTGAGAGACTGCCCGATGTATTAAAGGAATAAGATGGTGTTCAGGAGTAAAAATTAGGCTTCCGCGCAAGCGCTCAGCATCCTTTGGGTAGCTCACCAACAGCAGCTCACGAATTTTGGAAACGCGTGCATCGTCTGGGTATAGAACCTCAGCAGCTGACATCGAAAAGAAGAGCATGGCACGCTCTAAAGCTGACAGAGGAACGCCCTGATAAATCAGATCGTCACATGAATAGGTTAGCTCGGCGTATAGTTCATGATCCTGACGGGGCGTGAAGACTATAGGAGTCGCAAGATCCAACTCTGCCGCTCCATAGTCCTCGCATACATCGGTAAAATCACTGACAAGGTTGCTTTTAGACTTGCCGTTATCCACTTGTAGAAGTGAAGTCGCTGGTTTAAAAGGAACGCCCCCTTCGAACCAAGCCGTATCGTCTTGGCTTAGACGATGTAGTACCAAGAGCATGTCAATAAAACGGTCTGTATCATCATCGCGTTCACGGCGAGAATTCTTACGCCATGCTTCAGGCAAAACAGCCTTGTGATGATGGGTAGAAAGCAAACGTTCCACCAGGCTGTGCTGAGCTCGATATGCATCCTGGGCCCGTTGAAGGTCTTTGCCCGAAAAATCTGCGGACGATTCTGGAACCAGTATTTTCAATCCGCGTGCGGTGGCTTTCACCGCAGTTTCTCGAACACCATATGAGTCAAGAAGCAGCTGCTCATGTGAATCTAAAGACAAGGCGGGCACGGTACGGGCATAGCCCTGAAGGTTTTCAGAAAGCATAGTTTGAAAATCAAACGTTTCACCAGGCCGAACAAAACTTTCTTGCTGCTGTTGACTACCGTTGATACGCATACTCTGAATGCGCTCAAAACGGTGAATATACGCACGATTCGGTTCTTCCTCCGGAGCCTCAGAACCCTCGCGAGAGGGATAGTGCGCCGCAAAATACCAATTGCCGTAACGATACCCTATCCCCCACACAGACAGATTCTCGCTATGGCGAGTATTGAAGTCCCCATAGTCCATATCAATGGTTTTATGCTCGCTAAAGGCACTAAAAATCTCTTCTAGATGGGAATCATCACTCAGACGTATACGCTGGAGCGGTTCCTCTAGTTCCTCTAAACGTATAGAAGCTGAGAGCGTGGGAACGCTAAGAACGATCTTACGCATCATACGATGTGCAGAGCTCTCAAGCTCGGTACCTTCCCAGGCACGGCACAGGCTCATGAGAAATTGTGCGTCCTCTAACGTAAGTTCCCAATCAAGAAGCGGATTAGGGGCCGGAGTGTACATATAGTAGCTTTTGCCGTCACGTTCAACATGCTTAAACGTGATACCAGCATCACGCAAACAGTCCTTTGCACGCTCAAACTTTTTAGCGATGGTCTCAGCTTTTCGTTTATTCCCCGAGCCAAAGATGGTGTATTCGTCTAAACCGTATACTTCTAAAAAAACTCTGCGCGAGAAATACCGCGCCGCGAGCTATTGCATAGCCGATGATAAATCCTAATCAACGATGAACTAGACGAAACATCTCGCGCTTTTTGTTGCCATACATCCATCATACGGGGATATATAAAACCTTAAACAACTCAGGGGCTGCTGTATTCGTACCCGTAAATTACGACAGCAGCCCCAAAGTTTAAGATTTTCTAGCTAACGTCTACCAAATCCACTACAAAGATCAGGGATTCACCAGGTTTAATGACCGATCCTGCGCCGCGGTCACCGTAGGCCATGCTTGCAGGAATTTCGAGGCGACGCCGACCGCCAACCTTCATGCCTAACAGTCCTTCATCCCAACCGCGGATAACCTGCCCCACGCCAACCTGGAACGGAAGCGGCTCGCCGCGGTTCCATGAAGCATCGAATTCCTCACCAGTGGAAAAAGCAACACCTACATAGTGCGCCAAGACACGAGAACCGGGAACAACCTCAGCCCCCTTACCTTCGATAAGATCTTGGATAACAAGTTCGGTCGGGGCATCGCCCTCGGGAAAATCAATTTCCGGCTTTTCTCGATCAAGCTTACGCTGGCCAAAAGACATAATATGTTTCCTTTTCTCTCAAGTGCCCTACCGAAGACGGGTACAGCGCTTATCGGCAGAGCTCGAATAGAATTTACTGTTTGGTGGGATCAGCCGTAGGCGCCAAGCTAGACGGGATAGCTGTGGGGGAAGCTGAAGAAGGCTCCTTAGCCTGCTGAGAAGGCTGCGCTGAAGCGTGGGCTGGGCTCATGGGAACAGTCGCTAAAATATCGACAACAAATACTAGGGTTCCCTTGGGTCCACCATTCTGTCCCTCTTCCCCATAGGCAAGTTCAGAAGGAACAACAAGCTCAACTCGAGAACCTACTTTCTTACCCTTTAAGCCCTGTTTCCAACCCTTAATAACTCCGTTAAGCTGGAAATTTGCGACCTGTTTATCGTAGTTCCCATCAAAGACCTTACCATCAGACCACTGAGCGCCAATATAACGCACATATACTGCATCGTTCTCATTGACTTCGGCACCGGTACCAGTAATCAAATCTTGAGCAACAAGCTCATGCGGAGCCTCTCCCCTATCATCTGCGAACTTCAGCTCTGCCTTACCCGTAGTCTCATTCAGAGAGGAAGGCAGGAAGCTTCGGATTGGGAGTTTGCTCAGTACCCTGAGCATATTTAGGAAGATCCTTCTCTGTGGGAAGCTTCCGAGCTACGGTATAAACCTCAAGATTGGTTGGTGCACCAGCTTCGACAGTTGGCCGTACTGAGGAAGTAGACTGCTGTTGCTGCTGCTCGTGGGACACGTTCGTACTATATACAAAAGAACCACCAACCTTCATCTTCTTCATAACTTCGTAAATAGTGGGTTCTATCGTTTTTAATCGACCAACTTGAATGGGTATAGATTGCTCATTTTCGTTATAAGAACTGCCTACCAACGAACCATTTTCACCATTAAAAATTGAGGCATTGACGAGAACAGTATCGCTATCCTGAAGGGAGTCACCTGTACCTTCATCCAGTACCCTGGCAACCTCCCGATCTGTAGAAAAAGGTGTAGAAAAAGATACAGCGGGAACCTGAGTTCCGCCCTTAAGATCTACCTGTACTTTGTCAAGTGCTTCTGAGCTACTCACAGTGTTTTCACTAGTAGAAGCGGACGGCGAAGATTCGTTTTGACCCGAGTCACCAGCGCCGCAAGCGCTTAGCAACATCGAAAGAGTGAGTACTGAAGCAGCCAAGGCTTTTTCGACACAAAGGTTCCTTCCCTAGGTTTTCTTTATTTCGGAGTTGAACGTTTAAGATACACCGAAATTATGTGATGCTCTATAACTCAATATTAAACGGGCGAGAACCCGACAAATACAACGGTGTAGAGCAAATCAATAAGAACATAAAACATACGTAAAGTATCAAACCCTAGAATAAAAAGCTAGTTGTAGAACCATATTGTGGAACATTACACCAAAGGCGGAACGGACTGAGGAGGGTTCTTATGGCGAAGCATCTCAAGAACCTTTGTGAGTTCGGAGCTCTCCGTCTGAAAAGGATCTTTAAATACTAAGGGTGTGCTGTGGGTATGCGTTGAGTTTAAGGTGTACCCAATCTACGGTAGACTGCTCCCCCGCATCTTTAGCCGCCTCTACAAACTGTGAACGTAGTCGTGCGCGGGTTGCCGGGGGCTCCTGCATCGCACGCTGTGCGGCATCAGGCGGGAGGAGCATTGTGATGGCTCCACGCCGGGCTAGAGCATGGTAAACCCCGCGGTGGGGGTCAATATCATGGTAAGCAAGATCGAGCTGTTGGATGCGAGCGCTCGCATAGTCTGTCGGAGTTCCAGACGCGTTGCTACGGGCGATGTATGCGTCTAGGAGTTTCTTTTTGATAGCCCAGTCGATTTCGGTGTCAATACTGCTGTAGTCACCGGTTTCGATGGCGTCGAGGGTGCGCTGCCAGAGGTCTAGTGCGTAATCGACACGATGGTGGTGGGTCCCGTATTGCGTGATGTATTGGCGGGCAGCGTCGAGGTAGTGCCTTTGAACACTTAGAGCTGTGTAGCGTTGTCCGTCTGTGGTTTCAAAAGCTGCGGTTCCGGTGAGGTTGTGGCTGATGGTGCGTAGAGCTTGCGGGACCGATGCGAGTTCTAAGCTGGTGACAGGAAATCGGTCTTCGAGCATGCGTAGCACGAGGTCGGTGCTGACTATTTTGAGCAGTACCGTGGGTTCCGCCATATTGGAGTCGCCGTTGATGACATGCATACGGCGGTATCGTGAGGCATCGGCGTGGGGTTCGTCGCGGGTGTTAATGAGGGGTCGCGTGCGGGAGGTTGAGGTGCTTGCTGCTTCCCAGATATGGTCTGCTCGCTGTGAGAACGAGTACGAAGGTATGCCTGTAGTGGCTTGTGGATCTGTTGAACCTGGTAAGGGTCCTCCGTGGGGGTGGGTTTTTCCTGCGCCTACAAGGATTTGACGGGTGACGAGGAATGGTACGAGTTGTTTAACGAGGATGGGGAATTCGAGTTTGCGGCTGATGAGGTAGTTTTCGTGGCTGCCGTATGAGTTTCCGGCGGAGTCTACATTGTTTTTGAAAAGGTAGATCGTGCCGTTGAGAGGGCGATCGTGGTGTGCGCGCAATTGCTCTTGGGCTTGTTGCGCTAGCTGAGCGAAGAGGAGCTCGCCCGCGCGTTCTTGGGCGAGGAGTTCGTCGATGGTGGCGCATTCGGCGGTGGCGTATTCGGGGTGTGAACCTACATCGAGGTAGAGCCGTCCACCGTTGGGCAGGAAACGTTAGTAGAGCGCCATTCATCAAGGACGGGCTTAAAGAGCGCTGCAGCTGTTTCTTCGACGCTGAGCCGTCCTAGCCCCTGGGGTACGTAGCTAAGTCCGAATTCGCTTTCTATGCCAAATATGCGTTGTTCCATGGTGTGTTTCTAGTAAGGGGACGAAAGTGCTTTGAGCAAGTCTTTGAGTTACTGACCGCCCTTTTGGACGAATCCGGTGACGAATTCTTCGGCGTTTTCGGCGAGCAGCCCGTCGATTTCGTCGAGGATATCGTCGACTTCGCTTATGTCATGTACAACGGTCGTGTCTTGTTGGGTGAGGGATTCCTCCTGTTCAGTGAGTTCTTCGTGGTACTGGAGCTCTGAAGCGTGGATGCGTTCACGTGACATGTTTTCTCCTAAAGGTCTTTATGGGGTGTCGTGTTCTGTTGGAGGAGTTGAAGCAGTTCGTCGGAGTGGGTAACTCGTGGTAAGAGCGGGTCTACTTCAGATTGAGTGTAGCGTGTGGGCTCTGGCATGGCGAGTCGGGTAAGTTCGTGGGAGTAACGCCCCCGGCAAGATACGGTATCCCAGTTGATACCAATGATTTCATCGGGCCATCGGCTCATCAGGGTTCCTCGGAGATAAGCACGGGTGTCTGATGGTGGGGTGCGGGCGGCGTCTTCGATGTCTTGAGACGTGAAGAGGGTGCGCATCCGACCACGCGCAACGAGGCGGTGGTAAAGACCCCGTGTAGGATCTATATCTGCATAGTGTATGTCAAGGGCTTTGAGCTTTGCATCGGTATAGGGAACACCTTTAGCCACATAGCTGCTGACGAGCGCATATTTAGCGACCCAGTCGAGACGATCTGCAAGTGCGAGAGGATTTGTTTCTAGAGCATCGAGTGTTTCTTCCCAGAGGGCGAGTATTTGTTGGGTGTCGTTGTCGACTCCGGCGGGGTTCTCTTGTTCGTGGCTTTTGCAGGCGTTGAGGTATGCGCGTTGAATTTCTAGAGCTGTGGCGAATTTGGTGGTGCTGTCAGAATCTTCTGTGAGCGGGAGCTGAGCACTGAGTGATAGGTCGTGGCTGGTGGTGTGTAACGCTGTTACTGGGTCGGCGATGTGTAGGTTTGGGGCGCGTCCGGATTCTATGAGGTTTAGTACTAGAGTGGCTGTGCCGAATTTAAGGAGGTTTGAATAGTGGGAAAGGTTGGCGTCTGCAGGGATGACGTGCAGGCGACGGTAGCGTTCGGAGTTGGCGTGGGGTTCATCGCGGGTGTTAACGATGGGCCGTCGAATAGTTGTTTCGAGCCCGATAGGGCGTTCAAAGAAGTCGGCTCGGGAGCTGATTTGGAATCCTGGAATTTCGCCGTTGACGCCTATGCCTACTCGGCCTGCTCCGGTATAGATGATGCGTGTTGCAAAGAAGGTTAGGAGCGTGCTGGCAACGTCTTCGAAAGGGATATTGCGGCTGATGAGGTAGTTTTCGTGTGCACCGTAGGATTGTCCCTTGGAATCGGTGTTGTTTTTGTAGAGCTTGATGGCGGGTAGGTTGTCGTTGCTGTGCTGCGCTACTTCTGTGATGGAATCGTAGGCTATTTTGTCACCTGCAGCGTCGTAGAGTACTGCTTGGAGCGGGGTGAGCACTTCGGGGGATGAGTATTCGGGGTGGGCGTGGTCGACGTAGAGTCGGGCGCCGTTGGCGAGCATGGCGTTCATGGTGACTCGGTCCCAGTCGAGGCGTTCCGGATAGCCTCCTCGTCCGTGGATAAGTTCTTGGGAACCGTCAATTCCTGCTTCCCGTAGGGCTTCAAGCGCTATGTCTTCGCTTGTGAGTTCTCGACGTGTGTGTGTGAGTTGTGAGGAGTGTGCCTCTTGTTCTTTGACGGTGTGTCCGAAGGCATCAGTGAGCGGAGACTCAGATTCTGTAGACCAGCGCGTGCGCTGTGCTTCTTGCGCGTTATTCTCGATGGTCCGGCGTAGAGATTCTGTGCGCTTCGCTTCCAGTTTTTCGTACGTATTGACCACGATAGCGGAGAGTATCGTGGGGTTTGTGTCAGGGGCATCCGGGGATATGACACCGTATTCGGTTTCTGCTCCCATGATGCGGTGAATACCGTAGACGGGCTGGAACATGAGGTTACTTTCTTGGAACGATTAAGGTGTAGTGGCGGTATGTGGCGGCGTGATGGAAAGAATCCTGCCTCGTATTCCGCGTACGGTGAGTGCATCTTCAACATCAGGTAGGGGCGGCAGCTCAACTTGATCTTCAAATTCTGCGCGTACCGCTTCGAGAAGGTGTCGTGTGGTAATACCTTCTGGTTGGGGTTCATGGGCAATACCGGTGGGAGGTGAGCTTGTGTAGCTGAGGTGTTCCTTGATGGCGTACTTTTTAGCGCGATCCACAATGTTGCGGATAACGGCGCCAGAGACAAAGTCACCGCGATATAGGGTCTCTTCGTGCAGGCGGGGATTATCTGCCGTGTTAATACCCTGGTCCAAAGTTGCTGCTACATAGGCGTTAGCGGAAGTACGAGCGTAAAGCTGCGCGACGGCGGCAGAGATCATGGCTGCTAGCGTCGCATCTGCTGAACCGTGCTTGGCTACTTCGTGGGGATCTAGAGGCAGATCGTCCGTGAGATATAGCCCGAAATCTCGGTAGCGCCAGAGGCATCTGGGCGGTTAATACGAATTTTCAGGTCAAGACGGCCTGGGCGCATAACTGCGGCGTCAATGAGATCTTCACGGTTTGTGGCACCGATAACGATAACATTCTGTAAGGATTCAACGCCATCGATTTCAGCAAGAAGCTGCGGAACGATGGTGGTTTCTATATCTGAAGAACGCCCCGTGCCGCGGGTACGGAATAGTGACTCCATTTCGTCGAAGAACACAACGACTGGGTGACCAGCTTGGGCTTTTTCCCGTGCTGCCACGAAAATATCACGGATCTGCCGTTCGGTCTCCCCCACAAATTTATCGAGCAGCTCGGGGCCTTTGATATTAAGGAAATAACCGCGAGTATTTGTACCTGGGTTTAACGCGGCAGCGCGCGCCGCTAGTGAGTTCGCCACAGCTTTGGCGATCATGGTCTTACCGTTTCCGGGTGGTCCGTAGAGCAATATACCTTTGGGTGGCGCCAAATGGTAACGCTCGAAAATTTCTGGGTGCAGGTAAGGCAGCTCAACGGCATCGCGGATCTGCTCAATTTGCGCTCCGAGGCCACCAATATCTTCGTAAGAAATATCCGGAATTTCTTCGAGGACGAGTTCTTGAGAGCGGCTTGCCGGAACTATCCCGGTAACCATCCGGATGCGGCTATCTAGGGTAACTGCGTCACCTGTGCGCAGGGAATCGACATCAAGCTCCCCAGAGACACGGGCAACTTGCTGAGCACCAGACGCAGTATCGATGAGTACTTTCTGGGGACTCAGAACCTCACGAATCGTCACAACGTCCCCATAGGATTCATATCCAAGGGATAGAACAGCTTCAGACTGTTCATTGAGGAGCACCGTCATACCCGGTGCCAAGTTTTTACGGTCCAAAAGCGGGGAGAGCGGAATACGCATAAAACGTCCCCCGATTTGGACATCAAGGTAGTCCTCGGTTTCAGCGGGACTCTTATCGTCAGCAGCCTGCGCGTAGGTCATACGCTGTCCCGTACTGACTGCGAGAATAATTCCCGAGTTCAGCGGGGGCATGATCTCTTGTGCTAGTGAAGCCCGTAGCCGCTCAATCTCATATTTGAAGTGAGTAAGTGCCTCAACCAATTTACGATTTTTCTCAGAAGCGGCTCGTAACTGTCGGTTCATATTAGTGCGGGTAGACTCAGCGGCGCTTACACGCCTCAGTAAAGCCTCATACTCTTGGGGGCTTACCGCGCGCGAGGAAGGTATTGGCACCTGACTCTGCGTTGCAGAATAATGCGGCGCGGGGCTTGGCTGACGAGCCGACGACTTGGGATCTGAAGACGATTCCCGAGACGGATTTATATGTTCAGGCGTCAAATCCTTTTCCTCTCATCAGCAAACTTGTCATGGGCGGTGTTTTTGCCCACCGCTACGGGCCAGGAATACTGGTCAAGCCTACTCGGGTTTATCTAAACCATTGGGCATAGAAGTTTCTTCCTGAGATTCAGCTACAGCCACCCGATGGGCATGCACTGCATGCTCCGCAAGATTTTTAGCGTCCCGTAGAGCACGGCGCACCTTCTTATCAGTAACCTCTCGCTCCCCCACATTCATCGGAATCCAGGCATTCATATCATCATCGGTGAAGTCGTTTTTAGAAGCCCGACGCTTCGGAGAAAGACGAACTGCACCATCTGCAAGGCGCCGGGCTACGATCAGAAAGCTGTATGCGCAACCATCCGGTGATCTGGACGAACCGCTAACCCCTCAACATGCCAGCCGCGTACCATAGTTTCATCGCACTCAGGCTCTGTAAAACGACCATCCGCACGCAGCCCTTCCACCAGCCGAGACATTTGGGTTACCGTTGCCACATAACAAATTAACACCCCGCCCGGTGCAAGAGCCTGCGCAACAGCATCCAAACATTCCCAAGGCGCAAGCATATCAAGTACCACACGATCGACACTGCCGGGCTGCTCAACTTCGGGAAGTCTCGCTTGGAGATCGCCAATGCTCAGCTTCCACGCTGGATGCGTTCCCCCGAACATAGTCTCAATATTTGCACGCGCGACCTCAGCGAATTCTTCGCGACGTTCAAAAGAATGCACACAGCCATCATCGCCTACAGCTCGCAACAAAGCGATAGAAAGAGCACCGGAACCAACACCGGCTTCGACAACACGAGCCCCCGGAAAAATATCGGCCTTCACGATAATCTGAGCGGCATCTTTGGGGTATACCACGGCAGCACCACGCGGCATAGACAACACAAAATCTTTGTACAGAGGGCGCAGCGCCTGATAAAGAAACCGTGAGTGTTCTCAATAACAGTTCCTTCAGGCGCACCGATGAGTTCATCGTGTTTGAGGAACCCTCGATGTGAATGGTACTCCCCACCTTGCTGCAGGGTGATGGTGGTGATGCGACCACGCTCGTCGGTTAGTTGCACGCGCTCGCCGGGGCGGAATGAACCACGGCGGTTAATGGCACCGGTGGGAGTGGTCATATGCTGTGTGTCTCCTTGTCACGTAGTTTATTTCTATTCTACCGGTTCTATGGATAAACAAAGGTTCCCATATCAAGACTCAAAGCTTAGTACGGGAACCAGTCGTTCATAGTGGAACCTGTTTTAGAGCACAACTCCTAGGCGTGCTGAGAGCGTATCTCGAATAAGTTCTCCGCCACCACAAGGCTCAGCGTTACCATCGCGCACCTGCTCAAGAGCCGAAATAGCCCAAGCGTCAAGTGCCATGAGCGCACCTGATGTTTTCAGATCATCCGCCAGATACTCCCGTACCTTCTCTAGCGCCTGTTCAGCCGCAGATGAATCAGTACCGTTAGCGCTTTCAACCGCCTGACGGTAAAGATCTAGGCGAGCCTGAGCCTTCATAAGATCCTCATCAGTCCAGAACCAATCTTCACGGTAGTGGTGATCCATAATAGTGAGTCGGATCGTATTGGGGTCAACACCCGCTGCACGAAGTTTAGAAACCAGCACAAGGTTACCGCGGGATTTACTCATCTTATGACCATCAAGTCCCACCATCCCAGTGTGCGCATAGTGCAAAGCATGTGGGCGGTTCGAGACGGCCCATGAATGTCCGGCGCCCAAATCATGGTGCGGGAATTTTAGATCGGAACCACCTGCTTGAACCGTCAGCGGACCATCTATAAATTTACGAGCAATCATCGTGCATTCAATATGCCAGCCGGGACGTCCCTCCCCTAGAGAGCCTGCATCCCACGAAGGCTCACCTTCACGCTTAATACGCCACAAAAGCGGGTCTAACGGGTCACGCTTGCCCGAACGCTCAGGGTCTCCCCCACGTTCAGAGAAAATATCGAGCATCTCATCGCGGCTCATGTGGCTGACTTCGCCAGGAGTCCAGGAATATCCGTCCTCATTCTGTGGAAGTGCCTGTACCGCCTTTAGATCAAGATAGATATCACCGTCGGGGTGCTGCACACCCTTTTCATCAACATACCCCGCCACACGATACGCCAGGGAACGTTCAACAAGATCCTCAATCACCGGGAAAAGCCATTGAATGGATTCAACGACGCCCACATAATGCTCAGGCGGAAGCACATGAAGCGCCTCCATATCGGTCCTGAAAAGTTCAGTCTGCTCTTCGGCAAGTTCTTGCCAATCAACGCCAGTAGCAGTGGCACGCTCTAATAGTGGGTCGTCCACATCAGTCACATTTTGTACATAAGTGACATTTACCCCGGCATCACGCCAGGCACGATTGAGCACATCAAAAGCAACATAGGTTGAAGCATGACCCATATGCGTTGCATCGTACGGGGTTATCCCGCAGACATATAACCCTGCGTGTTGGGGCTCTTGAAGCTGAACCACAGTGCCCGTCGAAGTATCAAAGATCTGCGGTAGTGGCGCCGACCCCAGGCAGAGACGGAACTGTGGGCGTATCCCAAGCTCGCATAGGGCTTCCTTTCAACGACCAAAAATCTACCTACAAGCATACCCGCCCAGCTCAACCTGGCGGACGGGTATGACATGGTGAACGCTCAAAGCGTACTACGACGTAATAAAGCCTGTACCCAGGCCTACGAAAATTAGCGTGCCCAGAATAATGCGGTACCACACGAAAATACTGTATGACCGAGTCGATACATACTTGAGGAACCAACCGATGATCAAATAACCAACGACAAAAGCAATCACAGTTGCGATGAGCGTGGAGAGCAAACCGTAATACTCTAGGTGTTCTTGACCGATAACCACTTTACTGGCCTTATAAAGCCCAGACATATACACAGCAGGCATCGCCAGCAGGAATGAGTAGCGGGCTGCAGCCTCACGAGTGTATCCCATGAACAAGCCAGCCATAATGGTGCCGCCCGAGCGAGAAACACCTGGGATAAGAGCTAAGGATTGTGCCAAACCATAGACTAGACCATGATTCATATTGAGGTCTTTAAGCTCTCGTTGTTCCTTACCGAAACGATCGGCCACCGCAAGGAAGACAGCAAAAACGATCAGAAGCGCCCCGACAATCCACAAAGACCTGAACGAGGTGTCGATGTAGTCTTCCAAGAGGAAACCCAGAACACCAATGGGGATTGAACCAATAATAATGAGCCATCCCATACGTGCATCAGGGTCATCTCGCTTGACTTTACCGGTGAGCGAACCGAACCAGGCACGAATAATACGCACAATATCACGCCAGAAAAAGACTAGGACCGCCGTCTCAGTCCCCAACTGGGTAATAGCGGTAAAAGCGGCACCAGGATCAACATTTTCGGGCAACAGTTGACCGACAATGCGCAAATGGGCAGACGACGAGATCGGAAGGAACTCGGTAAGGCCCTGTACGAAACCTAGAATAATTGCTTGAATATACTCCACGATAATCAAGAATACCGTACCTGATAACGCATGTCTGGGTTTGTGAACCGTCGTCCTCACGCGTTCCCTAACAAACAGCAGGGTTCTAGCAGCACATGTACCACTAGAACCCCGTGTTTACAGGCAGGATTTACCTTTAGATGGATGATGAATGCGCTTCATCACGCAACGCACGGTTCACAGCTGAAACCATAGCCTTCAGCGCTGCACGAGTGGTCGAGTTATCCACCCCGATGCCCCAAAGCACACGCGCATCAATAGCAACCTCAATATAGCAGGCAGCGTTTGCGGTTGAACTGGAGGACATGGTGTGTTCAGAATAATCGAGCACACGCAGATCTACGCCTTCGTCACGAAGAATACTCTGAAGCGCATCCACGGGACCAGTTCCCGTACCGGTACGGGTAAAGAGATGACCATCAATATTCAGCCCTACGCGAAGGGATGTCGAGCCCGTGTCAGCAGACTCAATATTGATCGACTCAATACGATACTTACCCCAACGAGGCTGATCATCAGGAGCAGGCAAGTATTCATCCGTGAAAATATTCCACAGATTTTGCGAGGTCATCTCGCCGCCGTCGGCATCAGTACGAGCCTGCACAATCTGTGAGAACTCAACCTGGGCACGCTTGGGCAAATCCAGGCCGTAATCCTTCTTCAGCAGATATGCAACACCGCCCTTACCAGACTGCGAATTCACGCGGATAATGGCTTCATAGGTGCGTCCCAAATCTCGTGGATCGATAGGAAGGTACGGAACTTCCCAGAAAACCTCGTCCACAGTCTTACCCTGCTCGGCCGCACTAGTTTCAAGAGCTTCAAAACCCTTCTTGATAGCGTCTTGATGCGAGCCAGAGAAAGCGGTAAACACCAGATCGCCGCCATAGGGGGAACGCTCATGAACCGGCATCTGGTTACAATATTCAACGGTTTTGCGGATTTCATCAATATTAGAGAAATCAATCTGAGGATCGATCCCCTGGGTATAGAGATTCAAGCCCAGAGTAACCAGATCGACATTACCGGTGCGCTCCCCATTGCCGAAAAGACACCCCTCAATGCGGTCAGCACCCGCCAAATATCCTAATTCGGCGGCGGCAACACCCGTACCACGGTCGTTATGGGGGTGTAGGGACAAAACGATGTGGTCACGGTGATTGAGATGACGGTTCATCCATTCCACAGAGTCTGCGTAAACATTAGGCGTTGCCATCTCAACGGTAGCAGGCAGGTTTACGATGAGCTCGCGACCATTGACGCCGACCTCAAGCTCATCTGCGACGGCATTACATACGCGCGCCGCATACTCAAGCTCGGTCCCCGTAAAAGATTCCGGCGAGTACTCATACAGAACCTTGGTATCCGTAATCATTTGCTCTTCGTATTTCTTACACAGGCGTGCACCCTGCAGAGCAATATCCAAGATACCGTCTTCATCTTGACGGAATACTACGCGGCGCTGCAGCACAGAAGTTGAATTATAAAAATGAACAATGGCTTGAGGAGCGCCTTCGATGGCTTCAAAGGTACGAGCAATCAGATGCTCTCGTGCCTGTACCAAAACCTGAATGGTGACATCTTCCGGAATATGTCCGTCTTCTACCAGAGCGCGCACAAAATCAAAATCAGTTTGTGAAGCTGAGGGAAAACCAACCTCAATTTCTTTGTACCCCATACGAACGAGTAAATCGAACATCGCCAGTTTGCGTTTTGTGTCCATGGGATCGACCAATGCTTGGTTGCCGTCACGCAAATCAACTGCACACCAACGTGGCGCTTGAGTAGCTACATGTGAAGGCCAAGTACGATCCGGCAGATCAACTTTAATCTGCTCGTGAAAAGGACGATACTTATGTACTGGCATGGACGAAGGCTGCTGGAAGTTTTGCATACTAAATTCCTTGAGAATCGTGCCTTGAAATTAGGCTCATAAACGGGTGTGATAAATCGCGAAAATGCGCCGCACAAAATACCCGGAACGGGTGCGGAAATAACTAAGCCCCGTTCCGGCGAATAAGGAGAAGCAGATGCGAAACTGCACAGTCGCCGAGAGTCTTCATACCTCAACGCTACCACGAGACAGAAGAGGAGCTATTTCCCAACACTCCTCTCGTCCATCATATGGAATAGAAATTTTCCAAGACGTACCTGCTGAAGCAGAAGCGGGAGGTGCAGCCTAGGGTTTAAAACCTTAGGCTGCACCTCCCGTAAGGTAGGCGTCAAAGCCTTACTACATTAGTAAGCAAATGCATGCTGGCAGGTGGCCTGATCAGCAGTCTGACCGGTAGCTCCACCCGCGATCTGCGAATCTTGTTTCTCCATCGCATCGCCACTGGGGAAATCGGTGCCGATGGTAAGCGTTACGCCGGTAACCTGAGCGTTCGGCTCTACCCGCGTGATATTCATCTTTGCAGCAATTTCACGCGCCTCAGCTTCGTAACCCTCGCCATAAGAAATTGTGGTGGTAGAAACAGATTCGGCAGTACTTGCCGGGGTTACACTTGTGTATCCAAGATTACCGATGATACGAGCAAGGGCTGCAGCACGACCGTCAATGCCCGTAGCGTTATACACGGTGATAGGTATCGACTTATCAAGCTGTGCAGGTGCATTATCGCCTTGCTTAGCTTCTTCAACCTTCAACGACTTATCATCACGAAGGCGCTGGAACACCGACTGCGCCTCAGAGGTAAGCTGCAGGCGGTTGGGATCTTGGTTCCACGGCTCGGTTGGGATAGTTGCAAAAACCACCTCGGACAGGTCGATGCCGCCAATGGTCGCACCGATACCGGCAATCTCGTTGGGATTGCCCTAGATCATCATCAACCGTGACGTTCTGGGTGATAGCCTCCGCAATATTCAAAAGTTTATTTGGATTATCGAGTGTTCCCTCTGCCTTGACCTTACGAAGCAGAGCTGACAAGAACCCCTGTTGAGCTTGAATACGACCAATATCAGAGCCATCACCAAAGCCGTGGCGTGAACGCAGGAACGCAAGCGCCTGTTCTCCCTCGACCTTCGAGTTGCCAGCGGGTAGATTCAATCCGCTGTACTCGTCGTTGACGGGGTTATCTACACAGACTTCGACGCCGCCTACTACGCGAGAGAGTTCTTTAACCGCATTGAAATCTACCAGCATGAAGTGGTCAATGTGTACGCCTGTGAGTTTGCTGATAGTAGCTGCCGTACATCCGGGACCGCCGCGTGCCAATGATTCGTTGATTTGTATATCGTCCTCAGCTTCATAGGCTTTATTGGTCTTAGGGTCGGTGCATTTTGGGATCGAAACCACCAAGTCACGAGGAAAGGACAGCACATTTACGTTCTTACGATCTGCACTGATCTGCAGGAGCATCATCACATCGGAACGAGCTTCTGAGTTGCGGTCATCGTCGTTTCCGTAGGCACCATTATTACCTTTACGGGTATCCGATCCAATAATCAGAATGTCGAGTGCACCATTCTCAACCGCACCCGTAAAGTCACTAATATTCAGCGGCTCAGTATGCAAATTTGCGCGCAGACGCAGCAGAATAGCTCCGCCGAAGCCCATGAGGACGACCAACATGCAGACGCTCAAGAGCGCAATCCACTTGTTACGCGCCGACTTCATGATGCCGTGGCGCATATGGCGACCACTACTCTTCATAGAAGGTGCCTGAGGCATACCAACTCTCTTTCTATGTATCAGGACCGCTTAAAAACCTAGACGATTCAGCGCTCGGGGATCAGATTGCCACTCTTTAGCTACCTTGACATGAATATTGAGGTATACACGAGTGCCTAGCATAGCCTCAATCTGCTCACGCGCTTGTGTACCAATCTTCCGAAGATGAGAACCACCCTTGCCGATAATAATGTACTTTTGCGATTCGCGTTCCACAAACAGGTTAACATGTACATCCAGCAAGGGGTTATCTTTGAACGGCCTTCTCGAAAGTTCATTTCCTCAACAGTGACGGCAATAGAATGAGGCAGCTCTTCACGTGCGCCTTCTAAGGCGGCCTCACGCACAAATTCTGCGATCATGGTAGCTTCAGGTTCGTCTGTAAGTTCACCCTCAGGATAGAGCGGAGGTGAAACCGGCATGTAACTTGCTAAAACGTCAGCAACGGCATCGACTTGAAAGTGCTGTACCGCTGAAACCGGGATAATATCAGCCCAACCACCCTGACCGTCATGGGCTGTGGGCTCATAATTTTTGCCAGTTCGTCGTTGAGCTGAGGGACCTGAACCTTTAGCAAAAGGTATATTTTTATTGTCTTTCTTGCTGCGCGATACACGATTCTCACGATGCTTAGTCCGGCGGGCTCGATCGGCGCGTTCTGCGCTCATTATCTCTTCGCCAAGAGACTGCACCGCTATAAGCTGTTCGGAAAGCTGATCGCCACCAACAGTATCAGATTTTGTGACTATTGCCACGACAGGTTTATTACTTGAAGCTACTAACTGAGAAGCAATATAACGGTCACCAGGACCAATTTTCTCGTTTGCCGGGATGCAAAACCCCAGGACATCCACCTGAGAAAGAGTACCCGCAACAAGATCATTAAGTCGCTCCCCCAAAAGGGTACGAGGGGCGGTGAATACCTGGAGTATCAACAAGGATCAGCTGGTAATCGTCTCGATGTACAATACCGCGAATCGTGTGGCGTGTTGTTTGGGGGCGACTTGATGTAATCGCCACCTTCTGCCCTACCAAAGCATTCGTAAGGGTTGATTTTCCAGCGTTGGGACGCCCCACTAAAGATACAAACCCTGCACGATAATGCTCAGGGAAAGCAGGCTGAGCAGAGCCGCCACGTTCGATATCCATGATTCCTCGTTTCTGATGAAATGCTAAGCGTATAAAAATTAGTTGAATGTTTGCTGAGAAGAAGATAAATCTAGCGGCGTATTGAAGCCTGTACCCTCCGGTGAGTTTGATTCTTCGCCTAAGTGAGGCTGCGATTCTTGACGGTACACTCGTAACATATCGACTTGATGGCGCCGCCCGCTGCTACCAATGGCACGAATGGTAATACCCTCAACCGTAACTTCAGATCCCACGATAGGTACTTTCCCTAGGTGCTTCGCTAACAAACCGCCTACGGTATCTACATCTTCGTCGTCAAGGTCAATCCCAAAAATTTCTCCAAGATCTTCAACGCTTAGGCGCGCCGACACTTTGAAGCTTCCATCTTCCTGGAGGGAATACTCAGGTTTCTCGTTGTCATATTCGTCCGAAATATCGCCGACGAGCTCTTCGATAAGATCCTCAAGCGTGACCATACCGGCGGTACCGCCATACTCATCAACCACGACGGCAACGTGCGTTGATTCCCGTTGCATTTGTCGCAAAAGATCCATAACTTTCTTCGATTCAGGCTCAAAACGTGCCTCACGCATAAGAGAGATAATGCTAGGCTCTGGCGCATCACCGCGGCTATGAGCAAGATGAGCCTGCATGCAGTCCTTGAGATATAGGATGCCAAGCACATCGTCGTTTGATTCCCCAATCACCGGCATACGCGAATATCCCGAACGCAGAAAAAGGCTAAGCGCGTTCTCGATACTCTCATTAGCCTCAACAGTCAACATATCTGTGCGCGGCACCATAATAGAGCGGATGCGCGTATCATCAAGCTCGAAAACCGACTGAACAATCTGTGCCTCATCATCTTCAATAGTCTCAGCATCAGAGGCACGGTCCAGGAACTCGCGAAGCTCATCTTCGGCAAAAACACCGGCAGGACCATCTAAAACACGCTGTGGTGCTGCCTTATGTACAAGTGCATCAAGAAAAGATGACAACCACCCGAGAGTAATCGCGGTGAAATGCACAGGAGCAGCAAGACCTTTTAACATCACAACCGCGCGGTTACGGCCTAAAGCCCGGGCCAACACCGTAAGCAGCGGATATCCCACTAACGCGACACATGCCAGAGTAATAAGCCCAGCCAGCCAGTGATGCTCGACTATGCTAAGGATAGCGACCATAAAGGCAAGAGTAGCCACCCCGGTCGTAAGAACCCGCGCCAGCCGCAAGGGATGCGTATACCGCTCGTCATTTCCGGTACTTGCTTCGGTCAAAACCCGCGCAAAAACACTATGTGGGTGTTCTTGCGCGACTTCCTCTGCCTCAGTGCGCGGTAAATAGACAAAGGCGGTTTCCGCAACAGTGATTGTAAACGCTAAAACCGTTGCGATAAGAGCAAGGATAAAGAGTAATAGCCCGGCCATAAATACCCCTAATGTCGAGTCTCGACGGGGGCAGCACGTCCCAAGAAGCCTTCAAGCAAAGAGCGTTGAAGCCCAAACATTTCAGCTTCTTCCTGTGCACTCCCATGATCATACCCCAAACAATGGAGAATCCCGTGCGTTGTCAGCAGACATAGCTCATCAAGCGTGGAATGCCCGGCGTCAGCACCCTGACGAGCCGCAACCGACGGGCAGAGCACAATATCGCCCAGCATACCCTGGGCAAGCTCATCTTCAGTGCCGGGAACAAGCTCATCCATTGGAAAGCTCATGACATCGGTTGCCCCAGGTAAGTCCATCCATTCCAGATGAATTTTCTCCATCTGCTTCTCCCCAACAACGGCGATAGAGAGATAAGTATCTTTGCTTATGAAAAGCTTCGCGAAGATGTAATCCACCAGATTGCTGAGAACTTCGGTATCTACTGACGCAAAAGCATCATGAACAAGCTGAGTCGTGACGTTACCAGGCTTCTCATTAGGGTCCTCAACATGAAAATCAAGTACAGCCACTAGCGTTGTCCGCCCTTCTGCTGTGATTGGTTCTCCCCAGACTCACCACCGTTAATTCCGGCTCGATCCAAAAGTTTCTCAGCCGCAGCTTCAATCGTGGCGCGCTTAACTTTACGATTACGTTTACGTTCCATAGCCTTTTGATCTTCGCCCCACTGATCGTACGCGGAGACAATGTTAGACACTAGACTATGGCGCACAACATCAGATGAATCCAGGGTGCTAAAAACAATGTCATCAACCCCGGTCAAAATATTACGCACCTGTTTAAGCCCCGAAGCTTGGCCACCCGGCAAATCAACCTGTGTAATATCGCCGGTGATTACCATCTTGGATCCAAAACCTAAACGAGTCAGGAACATCTTCATCTGTTCAGCCGTCGTGTTCTGTGCTTCATCAAGGATGACGAAAGCGTCATTCAATGTACGCCCGCGCATATATGCGAGGGGTGCAACCTCAATTGTTCCTGCCTCCATAAGCTTAGGGATAGCCTCCGGTTCAAGCATGTCGTGTAGAGCATCATAGAGAGGACGCAAATAAGGGTCAATCTTATCGTTGAGAGTTCCCGGTAAAAAGCTAGACGCTCGCCTGCTTCTACTGCGGGGCGAGTTAAGACAATTCGGTTAACCTCGCGGTTTTGTAGGGCTTGCACTGCTTTTGCCATAGCCAAATATGTTTTACCGGTACCAGCGGGACCAATGCCGAAGACAACAGTATTTGCGTCAATAGCATCCACATATTTTTTCTGGTTTACCGTCTTCGGGCGAATCGTCGTACCGCGTGTTGAAAGAATACTCGCTGAGAGCGTATGCGCCGGATTTGAAAGTTCATCACCGAGCATACCCATCAGACGATGGATAACTTGTACTGTAATCTGTGTACCGTGACTAGCGAGTACACGAAGTTCGTTGAGAAGCTTCGCAACCGTGGTAACAGACACGGACGGACCAGAAATAAGAAGATCAAGGTCTTTGGGACGAATTGAAATATTGTCGAAATAGTCCTCAACAATAGTGAGATGCGCGTCTTGAGGGCCAAGAACCGCTATCATCTCTGCGGCGCTTTTGAAAGATACGGTACGTGCCGTTGAGAGGGGTCGTGAGGTAGTCGTCAAAAATAAGCTCCTTGGCTTGTTGGTTCTTAAATAAGTGTAACGTTATTTACCAGCGTCCCAACACTACGTTGATAGTGCACAGTGCTGCGGCACCAGCAGTGGAGGCTCGCAGAATTTCAGTTCCTAACAGTGCCTTGTGCGCACCCGCCCGCGTGAAAAGTTCAATTTCCCGCTCGGTGATGCCTCCTTCGGGTCCCACAAGAATATAAATTCTGGTGGGACTATCAGGGCTGTACCCAATCTTTCGCAGATATTCGCTTAAGGGTTCAGTGGCCTGTTCATGCAGAATATAGACATACGCTCCTTGAGTCGTGAGCTCGCGTATGTGTTCTGCGAGTTCCTGCGAAGAATGCAGCTTTTCTACGGTAGGAATGAGCGCTCGACGCGATTGCTTAGCTGCGGCAGAGACAGTATTTTGCCACTTTTGATGAGCTTTAGCAGCACGTTCCCCTTTCCACCGCACGATAGAGCGGTCGGCGCTCCACGGGATAACGCTTCGAATCCCAAGTTCGGTGCCGGTCTCAATTGCCAATATGTCTCGGTTATCTTTGGCGAGTGCCTGCACAAGGGAAACTGAGAGGCTGTTATCATCCTGATCTAGGTTTTGGACTGTAACTTCAAATCCTTTAGAAGAAATCGCTGAAACAACACCGTGGATACGACACCCTTGGCCGTCTGCAAGGTCAAGGCTCTCCCCTATAGCTAAGCGTTTCACCTTGGCGTGATGCGCTTCCGGGCCAGTTAGAGTAAATGTACTCCCTGCCGTGCAGCTGGCTAGTTCTTTGGCGGTAATGTAGAAAATGGGGGCGCTCATAAGATCCTTGATAAAGCTGTATCCGAAGTGTTTCATCTTACCGTACTAGGATTTTCAGAACACTTCGGATACAAAGAGTGTTTGTCTATTTAAATTGGTCTTTGAGTCGCGAGAAAAGACCATGTTTTTGCTTGACATGGGTGCCTTCGTGCAGGTCTTCTCCACGAAGTTCAGCGAATTTTTGGAGTAACTCACGTTGTTCGGAGTTTACATTGGTCGGTGTTGTGACCTGAATACGGACCTGTAGGTCTCCGCGTTTATCGGAGTGAAGGCGGGTAACACCTAAGCCGTTCAAAGTTACGATGTCGCCGCTTTGTGCGCCTTCAGGGATGGTGATCTCTTGAACCCCATCGAAGGTTTCTAAGGGTACGGTGGTTCCTAAAACGGCTGCGACCATAGGAATATTCACCGTTGTGGTGAGATTATCACCATCGCGAACAAAGTATTTATCGCGCTTAACGTTGAGATCAATATAAAGATCGCCATTGGGACCACCATTGAGTCCAGCTTCGCCTTTACCTCGCAGACGTATGCGGGCTCCGTCATTAACACCGGCGGGAACTGTGAAGGTCAACGGGAGTTTTTCGCCCACACGGCCCTGTCCGTGGCATTCTGGACAGCGGTGTTTGATGACGGTGCCGTATCCCTGACAGCTAGGACACTCTACCTGCTGCATGACGGTTCCTAGGATGGATTGAACACGGCGCTGCATGAATCCCTGTCCATGACAGGTCTCACAGGTTTCGGGGTGGGTTCCGGGTGCGGTTCCTTCACCCTCACAGGATTTACAAGTGACGGCCGTGTTAAGCTCTACAGTCTTTTCGACGCCAAAAACTGCGTCTTTGAGGGATATTGAGACGTTGATAAGTGCGTCTTGTCCCTGGCGTACGCGGGATGCGGGACCGCTTTGTCCACCGCCTCCGGTAAACATATCGAAGAGGTCTTGGAACCCGAAACTTCCTGAGCCAAGCCTCCGAACCCTCCTGCGCCTCCAGGGAATCCTGCACGACCCTGTTCATCGCCGGTAGCGTCGTAATTACGGCGTTTCTCGTTATCTGAGAGTACTTCATAGGCGAGGGTTACACGTTTGAACTCCTCGGCTGCCTCTTCGGATGGGTTAACATCGGGGTGCAGCTGACGCGCCTTTTTACGGTACGCTTTTTTGATCTCTTCGGGGCTTGCATCCTTTGAGACTCCAAGAGTTGAGTAGTGATCGCTCACGTGTTTCTTCTATCCTTTTCGTACCGGAGTGCTCCGGTATGGTGTCAATATACAATCGGTAAGTTTGTGGGGGTTCTGAGGAATTACTCGCACGATGTCATGATGCTCGTGTGCCTAAGACATGACCTAGATAGCGAGCTACCGCGTTCACCGCCGCAATGTTACCACGGTAATCCATGCGGACTGGACCCACCACGCCAAGTTTTGCCGTATGCTTCCCCAAGGCGCCTTCATTGTCTGGTAAATGTTGTTTGCCGTATGAAACTACAACGGGTGAATCGTATTCACCAGTGACAATAGAAGCTCCTTGAAGCGCTTGCTCCGTATTCTCGTGACCGATCCTTACACTGTACCCGGCTTCTTGAACCGATGCGTGAGACAGCACGCGAAGCAGCGTAACTTGTTCTTCGAGCGCATCCAAAATGGGAGCTATGCTAGCCGAGAAGTCGTCGTGACTTCGTGCTAGGTTTGAGGTACCAGAGATCGCGAAGCGAATATCTCGTTCAAAATAAGGCTGTGCTCGCAGATGATCCACGATAGCTTCGGTGAGTTCCGGAGAACGGCCTCGCAACGCTGGATGATGCGCTTCTGGCAGCAATGCACTTATGTTTTCGAAAGGTAAACCCTGAAGCATTTTAAGCAGGTTTTCTTTAATCGCTGCAAGAGCTGATACAGTTTCATCATGCGCTAAGGCTGTGGTCTCCGGCAGTATCACGGTAACCCGGTGGATTGTGCCAAGATCACTGATAAGCAATGCTAAGAGCGTGCGTGAATCTAGGGGTACGAACTCAAGATGCAAGAGAGTTCCAGCGTTACGTGTTGGGTACTGGATAAGCGCCACCTGATGCGTGAGATGCGCAAGTGTTCGGGTGGCGGCTTCAATCATATCTTCTACGCTGTGTGCGCTTTCAAGAATTTGCCGTAACGCCGACACTTGGGTTGCAGAGAGAGCACGCGGCGCGGCTAGAGCATCGACGAAGAACCTGTATCCCTGTTCTGTAGGAATACGCCCAGCGCTGGCGTGCGGTGCGCTCAAAAGTCCCTGTTCTTCTAAAGCTGCCATATCATTGCGTATCGTGGCACTGGATACTTGAAGATGGTGGCGCTGTGCCAGCGTCTTTGAACCTATGGGTTCGCCTGTGCGCACGTAGTCTTCAACGATTGCCTGCAATATGCGCATGCGGCGTTCGTGTGACATGGTACTCCTTGCGACCCTATCGGTGGTTAATAATCTGGCACTCTTGTTGAGAGAGTGCTAAAAACTACTTTTATCATAGCCGGGTAACCCCTAGCGGTACTAGTCTTTCGCCAGAAGCGAGTTATCAATACTTTAGAATTGGATGGGTTCTGCCAAAAGCTAACCTGCGGAAACCAGGCAATATCCGTGGTGCCGTCGTACGAAGGATGCAAGATATGAGTGAACGATACGCTTGGGGTGCACAAGATCTATCACGTGCCTCAATAAATAACAGGCCTGCTCCTCCTCGTCAGGTCGAGCTAAAACGCGGGATGGTCCTTGAGGATCTTAACGGGTGGGTTGGCGAAGTAGTGCGTGCCGAACGTATCGGTGGAGAAATATTTTTCGGGCTTGAAGACGCTCACAGACGGGTCAAAAATTTTCCTTTAGGAATCGGGTACTTTCTTGAGGGCGAACCGGTTGAGATTGTTGCCCCAACACCACGAAAGACCTCAGGGCGCAAAATTTCTCGTTCTGGTTCGGTAGCAGTTGAAAACGCTCCAGCACGGGTGGCGCGCGCATCCAGAATCTGGGTTGAGGGGCTTCATGATGCGGAACTCGTCGAGAAAGTGTGGGGCCATGATCTGCGGGTTGAAGGTATTGTGGTCGAGCCCCTTCATGGTGTTGATGATTTAGCAACTGCCGTTAAAGAGTTCTCCCCCGGCCCAGAGCGACGACTTGGAATTCTTGTGGATCATCTTCTGAAAGGCACCAAGGAAGAACGTGTTGTGGCGGAGGCTTTAGCTGTTCCCGGCGCTGCTGGAAATATTAAGATTGTGGGGCACCCTTTCATTGATATTTGGCAGGCCGTCAAGCCGCAGGTTCTTGGAATTCCGGTATGGCCGCAGGTGCCTCGAGGTGAGGACTGGAAGAAAGGAATTCTACGTCGGTTGGGACAGCCACATCAAAACCAGGAAGACGTGGCAAACGCCTGGAAACGTATTCTTTCCCGAGTTGACTCTTATTCCGATCTTGATCCTGCGCTGCTAGGACCTGTTGAGTCGCTCATTGATTTTCTGACTGAATAAGGTAATGTGAGTAGCTCAGGTTGTCTATGCCGCGCCTCTGGCGAGGCGTTCGGTAAAACACGTTACAATAAATAAGGATTTTAGGTTGTACAGGTGCACTAATTGAGGCATGTGTACGGCAGAGCAAAATAGACGAGTAATAATCAGGATTTCTGTGGTTCAAGATACTCGCCCGGAGGGGCATAAACGAAACATTACACCTTTGCCTGTGTCGCAGGACCGGAGCATGGCGACTTTTGCTCACTTTAGCGGCATCATCGGGTTTTTGCCTGCCGCTGCTATCTACTATTTGTATCGTGACCGCGCCCCCTTCACTGAGCAAGAGTCACGTGAAGCCATGAACTTTACGCTTCTGCCTTCAATCATGATTCTTGTTCTTCTCATTTTGAGCTTCGTACCCGGCATGGCAAGCCTCATGATGTTCTTTACTGCTATTCTGTGGCTTTATATGGCGATCAGTTCCGTAATTGCGGGCATCTACGCCGCCCAAGGAGAACCTCATAGGTACAAGCTCAACCTGCGTATCCTTGACCTTTTCCTCAAGCCTGCTGAAGACTTCAAAGAAAAGAAGAAGCAGCACCGAGAAGAAATGGAAGGGCAACAGCAACAACAGGCAGCCGAGCGCCGCGTATAAACAGACTTATACATCGTATAAGGCACCCCGGGTCACTATTTCGATATGGAATATGTGGCCCTTTATTTTTATGCGCATATTACATACCATATAAAACACCTGTTAACGATTGAAGGCCCCTGATACACAAGGGACCTTCAACCGTATTCACTCAACTTCAGCAAAGACGACAACACGCTGTAACATATACCGTCCTGCCAATATAAACTCTACCTTAGTTTCAACCTAATGTCTAGTAATTCAATTATTTTATCCTGAAAGTTAAGGCAATTATATTTTTGGGGTAAGTATTCTCGCATATTTTACGAGACATTTATTTTATATCTGGAAGTAATTCTCGAGTAACAGCATCACCTAAAAGTCGCCCCTGCAGTGTGAGTTTTACCGAAGCATCAGGGTTGGGCGCACCAGTATTTGTAAATGTCGGGTTCAATAAGTCCTTGCGAGAGCAACCACCGTAAAGAAGACCCCAGGTCAGCGGCAGGATGCACGGCCAGAAGCTCGTGCATAGGCAGCCCCTCACGTACTCGAATCAGCAGCATAATCGTCTCAAAAGAACGAGTTCCTGAGTCTAAAACTTCTCGCGCTGCGGCCGGCGATTCCCCAGCCCGAACACGATGCGCATAGGGAACGGGATGTTTAATATTCCACCACCGGGTACCGTTTATATGTGAATGTGCTCCCGGTCCTATTCCCCACCAGTCTTGATTACGCCAATACGCCATATTATGGTCACTTCGAGTATGCTCAGACCGAGAATAATTCGAGACCTCATACCACCGATATCCGGCTTGCATGAGAAGATCTTCTGCACGCAAATACATATCTGCCATGAGGTCATCATCAGGCATTGTATATTCACCGCGCCGAATTTGTGCGGCAAGTTTAGTACCGTCTTCAACAATCAAAGAATATGCAGAAATGTGGTCTGGCTGATAAGAAATCGCCGCTTGCACACTTTGCTCCCACTGCTCCAGCGTTTCTGACGGAGAGCCATAAATTAAATCTATCGATACTTGAAGACCAATATCTCGCGCCCACGCCACAACTTTAGGAACATTTTCGGGTGTATGGGTACGGTCAAGAACTTTCAAAACCTCGGGCACAACAGATTGCATACCAAAAGAAACACGCGTAAATCCGCCGTCTTTTAACGTCTGCAGATCCTCATAGGTGACAGAGTCAGGATTAGCCTCGGTGGTGACCTCAGCACCATCTTCGATACCGAAAATATCAATTGCAGTTTTCAGGATGCGCACCAAATCATACGCAGGGAGTTTCGTGGGCGTACCCCCGCCGAAGAATACCGTATGCAACGGCCGCTTTACCACCCCGGATGCTTCAAGAGTGCGAGCGGCAAAGAAAATCTCAGCTGTAGCATCGTCCGCATACGTACCCAGCCCTATCCCGTCACCAAAATCTTCGGTGGCATAAGTGTTGAAATCACAATACCCACATCGCACCGAGCAGAACGGAATATGTACGTAGAGGCTAAAATCACGGTTCTGACACCCGTGCGCACAAGAGGCAGGGATGCGTCCATCACGCGGCGCGGGCGCGCCAACCGGTTGCGCGGGTGCCATACAATGCCTCCTTCATGGGAATCTAGCCGAGTGCGTGTGCGTAAAAATGACGGGTAGAGACGCTCTTATCTTGGAGTCAGGTCTCTACCCGCAAGAAAGACGGTAAAGATTTACTTCTTTTTGTCTTTCTTCTCTTTCTCTTCGCCTGAAGATAGGGCGGCAATGAATGCCTCTTGCGGTACCTCAACACGGCCAACCATCTTCATGCGTTTCTTTCCTTCCTTCTGCTTCTCCAGCAGCTTGCGCTTACGCGAAATATCGCCACCGTAGCATTTTGACAACACATCCTTGCGCATAGCGCGGATATTCTCGCGGGCAATAATGCGAGAGCCAATAGCAGCCTGAATAGGAACCTCAAATTGCTGACGAGGTATTAGCTCACGGAGTTTACTCGTCATCATCAAACCGTACGAATAGGCCTTGTCGCGATGGGTAATAGCCGAGAAAGCATCCACTTTCTCACCCTGAAGCAGGATATCGACCTTCACCAGGTCAGCCTCTTCCTCACCATCGAACTTCCAGTCCAAGGATGCATATCCGCGAGTACGGGACTTGAGCTGATCGAAGAAATCAAAGACAATCTCGGCCAGCGGCAGGCGGTACCGCATCTCAACGCGATCCTCAGATAGGTAGTCCATGCCGCCCATTTGCCCGCGGCGCGACTGGCACAACTCCATGATCGCTCCCAATATAGTCGCTGGGAGCAATAATCGTACATGCCACCATCGGTTCACGAATGGTTGCGACTTTACCCTCGGGGAACTCGCTTGGATTAGTCACGCGCTTTGCATTACCCGATTCGTCCACAACATCGTAGATAACGTTGGGGGCGGTCGAAATAAGGTCGAGATTGAACTCGCGTTCCAAGCGTTCGCGCACGATTTCAAGGTGCAGCAGGCCTAAGAAGCCACACCGGAAACCAAACCCGAGTGCTGCAGAAGTTTCGGGTTCGTAGACAAGCGCAGCATCGTTGAGCTTGAGCTTGTCTAGGGCATCTCGCAACGCCGGATAATCTGAACCATCAATAGGAAATAGCCCAGAGAATACCATAGGTTTCGGGTCTTCATAGCCGCCTAGTGACTCTGCGGCAGGCTTTACAGCAGAGGTTACGGTATCGCCCACGCGGGATTGCCGAACGTCCTTAACGCCAGTGATCAAATAGCCCACTTCACCTACGCTCAGCCCTTTGGAGGGAATGGGGTCGGGTGAAATTACCCCAATCTCAAGCAGATCGTGTTCTGCGCCGGTAGACATCATCTTGATTTTTTGGCGCGGTTCAAGTTTTCCGTCTACGACGCGCACATAGGTGACCACTCCGCGGTAGGAATCGTACACCGAGTCAAAAATCATGGCGCGGGCAGGCGCATTCGCTTGGCCAACGGGCGCGGGTATACCTTCGACAATACGGTCCAGCAGAGCTTCTACACCCTCACCGGTTTTACCCGAAACCCGCAGAACCTCCTCAGGTTCGCAGCCAATAAGGTTTGCCAGCTCCTCAGCATATTTATCGGGCATAGCGGCGGGCAAGTCGATCTTATTCAAGACAGGAATAATCGTAAGATCGTTCTCCATTGCCAAGTAGAGATTGGCGAGAGTTTGGGCTTCAATCCCCTGTGCCGCATCAACAAGAAGCAGAGCGCCTTCGCATGCGGCAAGTGAGCGAGAGACTTCATAGTGAAGTCAACGTGTCCCGGAGTGTCGATCATGTTGAGCGCATAGGAAGTACCGTCGATCTCCCATGGCATACGTACTGCCTGGGACTTAATGGTGATGCCTCGTTCACGCTCAATATCCATGCGGTCAAGGTATTGTGCCTTCATATCGCGCGGCGCGACAACGCCAGTTGCCTGAAGCATACGGTCAGCGAGCGTGGATTTTCCATGATCAATATGTGCAATAATGCAGAAGTTGCGAATAATCGCGGGGTCGGTAGCCGCCGGTATTGGCGGATTTTTCGACAGAGGAGCCACTCGCATATTCCTTTCATGGAGGTTCATCAGGCAGCTGGCACAATTATCTTTTATTTTCCCATAATGCACACTGGAAGCGCGAACCGGCACGGTCGGCGGACACAAAGAATTCCCCGCCGGGAGAGAACCGACGGGGAACCCCTATCACTTCGCAATGCGCCTCATACAGAGGCTGACATTAGGAAAGTTTGTTAACCAGATGCGCTAGACCGGACTTCTTGTTAGCAGCGTTCTTCTTGTGCAGAACGCCTTTAGAAACAGCCTTATCCAGCTTGCGGCTCACAAAACGCAGTGCCTCTTCGGCAGCTTCCTTGTTCTGTGCCTCAACAGCTTCCTTAACCCGGCGGGTTGCGGTCTTCAGCTCAGACTTTAATAGCGTTGTTACGCAGACGAGCCTTCTCGTTAGTGAGGATGCGCTTTTTCTGGGACTTGATATTAGCCACGATTAAACTTTCTGTTTGTCTTATTGGTCGGTGAGGGCTATGCTGACCGATCATCGACTGAGCGGCGTGGGGATGCCTATGGCAACCGGCCAGCAGTGCCTGATGACCACCAGACACTCAACCACAAATCATAGCAGATAAATGCCTGTAAGAATACCTGTTATTTCAAGGATGATATATGATTTTTGCGCTTTTGAGATAGGTACAACCGCAGATTAACGGCGGTTGTAGGCTTGTTCGATAAGGCGGAAAGTCTCGTGAGGCATAATTGCCCCTTCACGGCGCATGTTCTCAGGACGCACCCGTAAGACGCGATTGAGTTTGACCTCGGAGGCCCGACCCTGGGAATCCCAAGAGCCTGAACCAATATCTAGATAATTAGAATCTGTATGATCGCGGTTGTTGTGGTCTTTGCTGGTCATCATGAAGGCAAGCAGGTATTCCCCGTCACGCCCTACAAGTATGACCGGGCGGTCTTTCCCCTGAGTATGGTCTTCTTCGTAAGGAACCCAAGTCCACACGATCTCACCAGGATCTGGATCGCCGTCCAATGAGGGAGAATACTCAAAGTCAATAGACCCGCGATAGTCTCCTGGATAGTCTGAGCCCTGTCCCTGCGAACTCTGCTGTTGAGAGGGCGCAGACTTAGAAGCACCGGGGCCTGGTTTCGGCGCATTTGATGTCTGAGGTTGTTCAGAATCGTGGTTGGTCTGTGCTTGCGACTGTTGTGCATTATCGCGCAGAGCATCTTCTGCTGCTTTCCGAAGCGAAGGCAAAACGGCGAAGAATGCTTTTTTCAGTGTTTGTAGCATGGAGTCCATTATGCCTTATGACGCAAATCTTTCCCTAGCTCATATATGAGCAAAATAAAAATGCATTTATGAGCGGTTATGAGGCAACGCAATGGCAAGTACCGCGCGTTCAACCGCATATACCGGGTCTAGGCCCTCCCCCCTTGAGCTGTGCGTCGGCATCAGCAAGTAGCTGCACGATACGGGCGATCTGTTCCCCGGTGAAACGCCTTCCGTCGCGTTGCGCCTGTTCAACCTGCCACGGAGCCATACCTATCTCACGGGCAAGTTCCTGGGCACTGGCACGCACATGATGCACGCGGGCAATATTGCGAATACGCATGGCAAGTGCCCCCAACAGAGGGATAGGTTCTGTTCCTGTTGCTAAAGCGTGTCGCAAAAGCCTAAGCGCTTCTGCTGCGTTTCCCGTAACGGCGGCGTCTCCCACCCGAAAAGCGGTAACTTCGGTTCGCCCGCCATAGTAACGGTTCACGATCTCTTCGGTAATATTTCCCGCAACATCTGCTTGAAGTTGGGCGCAGGCAGAGGCGAGTTCGGCGGTGTCGTTGGTGGCGGCTACGAGTAGGCGCAGGGCACCGGGATCGATAGTGCGTTTAGCCGCTCGGAATTCACCGGTGACAAATTCCGTTTTTTCGCGCTCGGCTTTGAGCGGTTTACAGGGAATAAGAACGTGGTTTTTACGTATGGCATCAATGAGTTTTTTGCCGCGGTTGCCGCCGGAATGCTGCATGATGAGCATAATGTCGGATTCTGGGGCAGCAATGTAGCTGAGAACATCGTTAAGGAAGTCTTCACTCATGGTGGCGACGTTGTCAGCATCTATTATTTTGGCAGTCCCGAAGAGCGACGGGCTCGCGAGGAGAGTGAGTTCCCCCCGCAGTGTAGGTGGAAGCGTTGATGGTGACTAGGTCTGCATTTGGATAGGTACTATAAAAAGCGGTGCGCAGACGTTCACGTGCTCGTGAGGCGAAATACTCTTCGGAACCGTGGAGCATGATGACCGGTGCGGGATTTACGGTGCGCCATGCGTTATCAAGCGCTTTATTAGCGCGTTGGCCGCGGTAGTTGCCGCGTGATGAGCTTCCCCTGGGAGTCACGGTACCTCATTGCTTGTTCGGTGTGTTGCTGTTTCTATCATACCGAAGTGTCTTTGACCGATTTGGTGCGTTAGTTATTGACGGTGCGTACTAGTTACATGTCGAGTACCGGGTATACGTACATAATCGAGGTGAAGCTCGCGCTTGTAAATACGGTAATCCCAGAGCCATATCAGCAGGCTACCCGCAAAGACAGTAACTCCAGCAAAAGCTACAGATGCCAGAGTAACATCTACATTGAGTGGATTTGCGGGTGCGTGTGCAAAATATTTCGCTATGTATTCGATGCCCTGTGCCGGTATTCTACCGAGAATAAGAGCAATATCCGTGATGGCCGTGAAGTTGATGCTGTAGCTCAGGAACGCGGCAAGACCAGCAAACATGGTGATCGCGGTTAGTGGAGCGGCAAGCATATTTGCGGGAATGGTATAGAGCGGTATTTTGCCGCTGATACCTAAAATCACAGGGGTACACCAGAGCGAGGCGCTGGCGGAAGCTGCTATAAGTTCGGCGAGGGTGTGCGGTAGGACGCGCATCAAGAGACGCGTGAGTGAGGGTCCGAGCGCTATCAGCGATGCCGTAGCCACGGTGGAGAGCACAAAGCCGAGATCACCAGCGAGTTTCGGCGCAGCGATGAGGCAGAACACGATAGTGGTGGCGAGCGCGCTAAGAGTATTTCTCCCGGTACCGCGGAGCATCGCCAAAGCTCCTAGTGACCCCATGAGAATAGAGCGGATTACGGATCCCTCAAAGGTGAGAATCGTGGAGTAGAGAACGACGGCGGTAATACCCATTCCGATCATAAGGCGGCGTGGAACACGCACGAGAATTCCAAAACGGTAGCCAGCCATGAAAATGATGGCGATATTTGCTCCAGAGACTGCGGTAAGGTGACTGAGCCCGCTAAGCTTATAGTTTTCCTTACTGGTGTTGGGCATCGCGGAGTCATCGCCATAGGCGGTACCTAGAAGTAACGCCGTGGTTTCGGCATCGAGGTGTCGGCGGGCATAATCGCGCATCCTGGTGTTTAGGGCGCGCGTGTGCTCAAGATCTTGGTTCGGTTGAGGGAATATGCTTGCACCTTTGAGGAATGCGGTGGTGCCTTTATTTTCAAGGGTTCCGAGCACGTTAACCCGGGTTCCGGGGTTAAGCTGCTGTTTTTGCGTGTTGTTGTAAATACGAATATCTTCATGAATTGGTGCTCGAAGATTACGGTATTGAGCTGTGTCGGTGCTGAGAATGATCATATTCGTATGCGAGTCAAGAGGGCGTATTTCCCTGATGACTCCGGTTATACGTAACGAGGCTCCTTCGGCATCTCTTAGGGTCGTGCGGCTGGAATCCGTTCCGGTCAGCATGAGCAGGACAGCTTGCAGAGTCACCAAGAGCATAATGAACATGAACTGCCCGAGGATAGACAAAGAATATGGGCGATTTTGCGTCCATAGAAGGTATTAAGCGTTATGGTGATTATTCCGAGCAGGCTAATAGCCACTAAAACGCAGTATTTATAGGGCTGAAAAGTACCGTGATACATGGCGGCCAGCGTGAAAATCCAGAGTACGACCGCCGAGACTATAAGCCGTATATCAAGGTAAATAATGGCACTGACAGCGCGAAACCATTCGCGGTTATGGTCGCGGCGATAGCGCATCCACTCGGTACGGGCGAAATTTCGGGTGAGATATGGTTTGAGCTTAGGCGGGATGTGCAGAAAACTCATGGTGCGGCTCATTACCTATATGTTTGACGCTAACGGATTTAGACGGTGACGAGCGGGCGCAGCGAACTCATGAGAGAAGGACCGATGCCGGGTACCGCATCCAGTTCATCAACACTTTTGAAGCCTCCGTGAGCATCACGCCAAGAAATAATGCGGGCGGCTAGAGAAGGACCAATGCGCGGCAAAGTCTGCAGCTGCTCGGCAGTCGCAGTATTCAGGTTGATAGGAGAACCCGGTGCGCCCTGCTGCCCAGTGCCCGCGGAAGATTTCGGTGCCGCAGGATTTTGCGCGGTTCCTGGCGCACCGCTGGGTGAAGCACTGTTTCCTCCGGCTGGTGCGGCAAGTGCTGGTGCAGCGGTCTCCCCTGTCTTGGGGATGTAAAGCTGTGTGCCGTCGCTAAGGCTGCCCGCGAGGTTCACCCGGTTGAGGTCGGCATCCGGGGTTGCGCCTCCTGCGGCTTCAAGGGCATCAATGGCGCGGGCATCAGCAGGGAGCGTTTGCACGCCAGGAGTTTTGACTGCTCCAGCTATATGCACTCGAATAGTGCCATTCTTATTCGCAACCTTATTCTGCGCAGATGAATCCGAAGGGGTGGCACTCGGAATTACGGATGAGCTAGCCCCTGGCGCCGCCACCTGGGCGCTACTGGTAGACTCTTCGTTTGCTTGCGGAGTGGGTGTAAATCCTAGCAACCCCCAGAGAATAATTCCTAGAACGCCCAAGGCTAAAACGAAGACGGCATAGGGCGGAACCTTCCACCGAAAAGCACGGGTTTTCGCTGGTGTTTCCCATTCGTCCCATTCATCCTGAATAAGCTCTTCGGGCATATTCTCACGCTGTGCAATAACGTGAGTAGTGCGCTCGCCGCGCTGTTCATTGGCAGGGTTGTGCGCAGGTTTTACCGTGGAGATCTGCTGCTGCGTGCCCTCGTAGTAGCTTTCCGCCAAATCGTCTGGTTCGGTGCTATGAGTGGCGCGTTGTCTAGCTCGTCTTAAAAGCTGTTCAGATGCCGACTCATGCTGCTCATACATAGTTTGTTCGTAAGAATCTGAGTAGAGTCTTCGTGAGCTCTTCCCCACCGAGGCAGAAGAAGCAGAGCCTTCCGCAAAATCATCATGCGGCATAAGACGTTCTGTGGGCTCGTCATCCCAGATCCCATAGGGGCTTTTTTGCTCCTCTGTCTGAGCTTCCTGTGCTTGTAACGACGTCTCGGCTCTTTCGGTTAGCGTCTGCATAGAAGAGCTTAGTGGGTGAAATGCTTGGTGGGCGTTATCGCGGGTCATAGTGCAAGCCTAGCCGTGTGCTTGCTCGCCTGCCGAGCGGTTCCTATATTCTGTGGATAACTATCCGAGCGGGACACAAAAACCGGCTATCCACAGGGATTGCGCCAATTTTTGCGGGTGAATCGGGTAATTTTAGCGGCTACACAAAGAAAAATGACATTCTCACATCGTATGGCTAATAGATGACAGCGGCAAGTGCTCCCAGTCCGGAATGCGCCGCTAATACGGGCGGGAGAGAGCTGAGAACCGCGTCCGAAGCGAAGGCGCCCAACGAATCTTGCAAGGCTTTAGCCTCCGCAAGGTTACCCATATGGTGAAGCGCTACTACGTGACCGGTTGGTCGTACGTCGTGCTGCGCAGCCGCAGCTGCAGGATGCTTTTTTTACCGATTGGTGCTTGGTACAAACGTCACGAATAATCTGCGTGAGGCGTTCTTTCGCACGCGTTGCGGTACGGGGGCGCTCAACATAGGTCAGTTTTCCATCCGCGACCGTGCCGATAGGCTTGATCTGGAACATCTGCCCGACCATTGCCAACGCGGGCGAGACACGACCCCCGCGGCGAAGCGCATCGAGAGTAGGAATGTAGAAATAAATATCGGTCTCGGCGCATATACCGGTAACTACTTCGGCAAGTTCCTCAGGACTATCGCAAATATCGGCTATATCATGGGCGTGCAATGCCGCATGCCCATAGGCTCCGGCGACGGTACGGGAATCAAGTACGGTCACTCGCGCTTTAGAAAGCTGTGCACCCACTCGCGCTGATTCAACGGTTCCAGAGAGCTCTCCCGAGAGGTGTATCGACAGAATATGCTCGTACCCTTCATCAACGAGGGCATCGTAGGTATCGGCAAAGACACCGGGGGCAGGACCGGAGGTATGGACCGTATTTCCGAGGACATGCGCCATTAAAATGGCTTCGTCAATTTCCTCGAGGCTAAGACCGGTTAAATCGCGGGTATTCGTCTCGGTTCGTGTGCCCCTGATGCCTGCACGTGCGGGTGTCTCTTGAACGGATACCGGCATGGGTACCACGGCAAAGCCACCGCGTTCTTGCCGCTCCTTAAGAATTTCAGGGGTAATGGCAGCGGCTGAGTCTGTCACGACAGCGATGCGTCCCATAAGGTACCTCCTGAATCTTAAAAATACGGCAATTTGCAATAACCGACTTTTTCATCATAGCTAAAAAGAATGGTGCCGCCGGAAGAAAAATCCGAAAAGTTTTCTTCCGGCGGCACCGCATCAACGTTCTGAAAACTCTAGATGACGATATTCACCAGTTTGGGGGCTCGCACAATCACCTTACGGATTTCGGAGCCTTCCACCAGCTTCGCGATAGTCTCGTCCTCCAGGGCTTGTTTTTCAAGCTCAGCTTCAGAAATATCTTTTGATACCTCAAGGCGCGCCTTAACTTTGCCCTTGATCTGTACGATTGCGGTGACGGTATCATCCACGAGCAGGGATTCATCTACCTGCGGGAAACCTGCGGTCAGCACCGGGTTATCGTATCCCAGCGCGTGCCACATGTCCTCGGCGGTGTACGGCGCGTAGAGTGACAATAAGATCGCAATAGTTTCGGCGGCTTCGCGCACCGCGGGGTCTGCTCCCCCAGGGCCCGAATCGATAGCTTTACGGGTAGCATTCACCAGCTCCATAGTCTTGGCGACCACCACGTTGAACTTACCAGTGTCAAGAAGCTGCTTCACATCGTGTACGGTACGCGCCACCAGCTTGTGCAGGTTCGCATCGCCGGATGCCGCATCCACGCCAGGTTCGGAGGTAACGTCCTGAGCAACCCGCCATGCGCGCGCCAAGAACTTCTGCGAACCGGCGGGCGAAACATCCGCCCAGTCCACATCATCTTCGGGCGGCGAAGCGAAGATCATGGTGGTGCGCACTGCATCCACACCGAACTTATCAAGCTGCTCACCCAGGTTTACGCCATTGCCCAGCGACTTCGACATGGCCTTACCGCCGTTGAGAACCTGCCCCTGATTCATGAGAGCTTTGAACGGCTCGCCGTGTTCAATCAGTCCCAAATCACGAATAACTTTCGTGAAGAAACGTGCATACAACAGGTGCAGAATCGCATGTTCCACACCGCCCACGTACATATCGACCGCGCCCCATTCCCTGATCGCCTGCGGGTCGAAGGGGCCTTCGGCGTAGCGGGGCGAAGCATAGCGCAGGAAGTACCAGGAAGAATCCACGAAGGTATCCATAGTGTCGGAATCGCGGCGGGCGCTCTTACCGCACTGTGGGCAGGGAACTATAGCCCAGTCATCGGCGGCAGCAAGGGGCGACTGTCCCTTGGGTGCCAGCTGCTCGCCACGCAGATTATCTGGGAGCAGAACCGGCAGCTGCTCCTCAGGGACCAGTACCTCGCCGCAGTCCTCACAGTGAATCACGGGAATAGGCGTGCCCCAGAAACGCTGGCGCGAGAGCAACCAGTCGCGCAGGCGGTAAATAACCTTACCTTCGCCGGTGCCGGCAGCCTCAACCAGCTCGGTAGCCTTCGCAATAGCTTCTGCCTTAGGAAGTCCGGTTAGCTCACCGGAGTTAATGAGCACCCCATCGCCCGCAGTGGCGATACCCGACTCGGCAGGGTCTTCCTCGCCCTCGACGTCGAGCACCGTCACGATCGGCAGGTCGAATTTCTTGGCGAAGTCAAGGTCACGCTGATCGTGCGCAGGCACCGCCATAATAGCGCCAGTACCATAATCGGCAAGCACATAATCGGAAGCCCACACCGGTAGCTTTGCGCCGTTCAGCGGGTTGATTGCGTATCGCCCAGTAAACATACCGGTCTTCTCACGTTCGGAAGATTGGCGGTCAATATCGCTGAGCGCCTTAATCTGCTCGCGGTAGTCCTCTAGCGCCTGTGCCTGTTCGGGTGCCACAATCTGCTCGGCAAAGGTCGAGTCAGCGGCAACAACAATAAAGGTTGAACCGTAGAGGGTATCTGGGCGGGTGGTGAAGACCGTGAAGGATTCGGCAGGCTGCGCCTCGGTAGCCTCAATCTCGAAGCGAACCTCAGCACCTTCGGAACGCCCAATCCAGTTCCGCTGCATCAGCAGAACACGTTCGGGCCATTTGCCCTCAAGCTGCTCCATATCGTCAAGAAGCTGCTGAGCGTAGTCAGTAATCTTGAAGTACCACTGATTCAGCGATTTTTTGGTAACCGTGGTGCCGCATCGTTCGCAGGCGCCATTAACCACCTGCTCGTTCGCGAGCACGGTCTGATCTTTGGGGCACCAGTTCACCATCGAGTCTTTACGGTAGGCCAGACCCTTCTTATAGAACTGCTCGAAAAGCCACTGGGTCCACTTATAGTATTCGGGGTCTGAGGTGTGCAGGCGTCGATCCCAATCCACGGCGATAGCGTAACGTTTAAAAGATTCTGCCTGCGTGTCAATATTCTTGTAGGTCCACTCTTTTGGGTGGGTACCGTTCTTGATAGCAGCGTTTTCTGCGGGCAGACCGAAGGAATCCCAACCGATAGGGTGCAGAACATCGTAGCCGCACTGCTTGTAGTAGCGGGCATTCATGTCTCCAATAGCAAACGCTTCTGCGTGGCCCATATGCAGGTCACCTGAGGGGTACGGAAACATGTCTAGCACATAGCGGCGACCTTTCGCGGCGTTGCCGGTTGGCTTGAAGACACCCGTTTCTTCCCAGTAGGGGCGCCATTTCGCTTCCTGTGCACGGAAGTCATACGCATTCTCAGTGCGTTCGGTCTCTACCTCAGCAGACACTACGATTCCTTTGACGTTTGATTTTCGCTAACCAACCTATTCTAGCGTGTACCCACAAAGGTTTCTTGATGTATTCATAAACTCACGAGTTCCCGTTTCATATCGTGGATGCCCCACCGCCCGCCAGCCTCGCCTTCGTTTCCCCCAGAGTAACCCTGCGCGTATAAACCATTTTCAGCCGTATACGATGAAAAACTCTGAATATTGTTTGACTTTTCATCTAAATCTCCAGCACCTACACAGAAATTCCACGTACACTGAGAGAACTCATTGCGTGTGTAAGCCGGTTTATGCACGCCCTCCGTGAATCTCTCTCAGGGATTTACAGTGACCGAGCCCGCAACACACGAAAGGCACCCGCCGTGACATCACCCAGTACCGTTCTTGAAAGTGTGCCGGGGGCACTCATCCCGGGCACCAGATTTGAAATAGAGCTGTTTGGGGCAACTACACGGTATTGGCAGTACGGTGCGGGCATGAACACTGGCGTTTTTCCTGTCGAAAGCTCTCCAAAAATCCTGCTGATTCACGGGTTCCGCGGCGATCATCACGGGCTTGAGATAATTGCGAACAGGCTTCTGGAACTCTTACCCGAAGCTAGTATTATCAGCCCCGACCTGCCAGGTTTCGGGCGTTCAGAAGACCTGCCCATGACTGTTTCTTTACAGGGCTATACCGCATGGCTGCACACGCTTATTGAGCAGATAAACCTGCCCGTCTTGATGGCTTTGATATTCACATGGTAGGGCACTCGTTTGGATCTATCGTAACCGCCGCTTATGCCGCCGAATATCCGCACGGGCTTGACCGCCTAACGCTCATTAACCCCATTAGCGAGCCCGCACTCGAAGGGTCACAGAAGATTGCTTCGCGGGCGGCATCGTTTTACTATCGCGTGGGCGCGGCTCTTCCCGAACGGTTGGGGTACCCGCTGCTGCGTTCGCAGCTGATTACCCGCGTAACGAGCGAGCTGATGATGCGCACCCGCGAACCCGCCATGCGCCGCTTTATCAATAACCAGCACGCCGCCTATTTTGGGTCTTTCGGCTCGCGTAAGGGTGTTTTGCAGGCGTATGAGGTTTCGATTTCGGCAACCGCCGCCGAATTTGCCCCGCAGATTCAGGTTCCCGTACAAATGCTTGTTGCCGAAGACGATGATTTGGGTACCCCGCAGACGGCGCGCGCCATGTTTGCCGCGCTTGAGGGGCGCCCGCACTCCCCCGGTGAACGTTTTGAGATGATTCCTGAGGTTGGGCATTTGATTCATTATGAGACGCCTACAGTGGCGGCACGTTTGATTGCAGAGTTCACGCACGAAGATTTTACGGTGTAATCCCGAGGAGAATCCTATGAAACTTATGGTTGACGCCCGTTATACACGTATTGGCTTTCACGACGGCATTAGCCGGTATACCGCTTCGCTGTTGGGCGCGTTGAAGGACCTGATGGATTCCAATGCTCCCGAGGTCGCCGATCTGCAGTTGGTGATGGTGATTAGTGATGAACGCCAGCTGCAGATGCTCCCGGATTTGCCGCACGTGAAGATTTGTTCGCCGACCGGCCCCTTAGAACCGACTGCGGCTCTTCAGCTCAATAAGTACAACCCTGATATTGTGTTTTCACCCATGCAGACGATCGGTTCGGTAGGGCGTAAGTTCAAGCTGGTGCTGACCCTGCATGACCTGATTTATTATGCGCACCCGACTCCTCCGGGATTTGCCTGCACCGGTGCGTGCGGGGTGGCGGCTGTTCCATAAGAGCTATACACCGCAGCGCATACTGCTGAACCGGGCAGATGCCGTGGTGACGGTTTCGGAGTCTACGGCGCGGTTGATTCGTGAGCACCGGCTGACGGAGAAACCGCTGCACGTGGTACCGAACGCACCGCAGCCGGGGTCGGTGGTGAGCGAGGATGAGGCTCTGCGCCGTACGAAGTCACGGGCCGAGGGCGCGAGCAGGCACCTGGTGTATATGGGCTCGTTCATGCCGTATAAGAATGTGGAGACTCTGCTGTACGCCATGCGTGAGCTGCCGGGGTACACGCTGCATCTGCTGTCGAAGATGCCGGATGCGCGCCGCGCCGAGCTTGAAGAGCAGGGGTTGCTCTCTCCCCTGGCGGCGGGCTCGAACGTGGTGGTGCACAACGGGGTTTCCGATGAAGAGTATGCGGAACTGTTAGAGTCTGCGCACGCACTGGTGACGGCTTCACGGGCTGAGGGGTATGGTTTGCCCGTGGTGGAGGCGCAGGCGGCGGGCTGCCCCGCCGTGATTAGCGATATCGATATTTTCCGCGAGATCGCCCCACACGCCGTTTTTGCTTCCGTCACCGAAGACCCGCAGGCGGATGCGCTCGCCTGGGTTGAGGCGATCCGTTCCCTCGAAGATGATGCGGTCCGCGACCGCGTGATCCTCGAAGGCTTGCAGGATGCCTCACACTATTCCTGGCGTGACTCGGCGTTAAAGCTGGTGAGAATTGTGAGGGGACTATAAACTAAAAAATAATTTGTAGATTACCTTAGAGGGTTATTCATTTGGGGTGTAACACCCCAAATGAATAACCCTTCACACTTATATAATAATTTCTATAGATTTCTAACTATACTAAATGTACATGGCTTGTACGGGGAGGGATAGGCAGAGTAGGAAGCTTTCCAGAACGTCCTAGAAGACGGACCGCTTGCTCTACACTAGTTACTCCCTGAAGCATACGTGTTACAAATATACTTATCTCGTCACGAGCTTCAGGATTCTCGATAATAGGCAAAATCACATTCAAGAAATCTTCTTCGCGAACTTCAGCTAATCCGTCAGAGCCACGAGCAAATGAGCGCATCTGAACTGAATAGGCTTCTGTACATAATCCAGCAACTAAGTCGATCATAAAATCTGAACACTCCTCTTTTAAACGTAGTCGATGCATACCATTTGTAACCACGATATTATTTGCATTATTTCCAGTTATAAACCATTTTCTTACAGATCCCCATACATTACCAACAAAGATATCACCAGGTTCTGCGAAATGCCTGGCTCGGCTTGGAAGAGCCCAACCTGGTGTTGGTGTAGGATTATATGTACCACCATCAACAGAGCCAAGCTCTATGTAATCATATATTTCTGAATCAAGTGCTTTTATTTTTTCACCACGTGAGTTTTGAAGTTCAGGTAGAATATCAACTATATCGCCTAACCTAAAATGAGGAGTATTTAATATATCGCTACGCACATTAGCATATTTTTTTGAATAACGCTTAGCATCTAGTGTTAAATATTCGTCTTTTAGAATATTATTAATATGAATACTATACCCATATGATTTTTTAGTATTAGTATTCGCAGGCAACATAATACTGCTTGGCTCAGCAAGCCATGAAAAGCTATCCTTTGCTTTACTAGAACATATATCTTCCAAAATATTGTCAAAATCAGACTCGAGTATAGGTTCTTGATTTGAATCTAAGATTATACTGCCATCAACTTTATTTCGTTTATAAGTTGGTGAAGCCTTCTTGTCTCCAGTAGACCAACCAACATTATCGATAATATGTACAGCTACATGATAATCTTCTTCTTCTGGAACAGTCTGCAAGGCATTTTTCCTTTTCTCTAAAAATAATATAGAAGCAGAAACATCTGCACCTGAAGACTTAAATGTGAATCGAGGTAATGCAATTATTGCCGCAACTTTTGCATATTTTAAAATTAATTTACGTAACTCATAGTAGTCATTAGATATATTACCCAGATATCCGTTTGGGAGAACTATTGCAATCCGTCCGCCTGGTTTGGTTATCTTTAAGCATAACTCCGTAAAAAGAATCCCTGACTCCTGCTTATCTAATATCTCGAAACTATTGCTAGAATTTTGGTACTTATGCCCTGTATTGAAGCGCCGCAATATACTGCTCTTTCGTTCAAGAATTTTTCGGCCAAAAGGTGGATTACAAACAACTATGTCCCAGCTATCAGATTCAGAGTCAACAAGATCAAGTGAATTTTTTTCGGAAATATTGGATTTTCCATCACCATTTAATATCATATTTAGAACAGCAATTTGTACGGATTCTTTTGAAATATCAAACCCATGTATATTATCAGCATAGTTTTTATATCCGGATTCTACACCTCTGCGATAGGCAGAAGCTAAAAAGTCGGCTGACCCACACGCAGGATCTAAAACGTTCTGTTTCCAGGTTGGAGAGATTATATCAATAATAAAATTAGTTACAGCAGGAGGAGTAAAATGTTGGGCAAGATCCCACCTATATATTCCCCGAGCAAAGTACATATAAAAGTCTTGAACAACTGAATGACTTGCTGAAGTGAACTTATAAGGAGATATTATAGAAGCTAACTTATATAAAATATTTGTATTTATTATAGGAAGGGTATCCAATTTTTCAGGTAAGTGATTTTGGTAATAATTAACTGCTTCTGTTACCAATCCTGAATATTCATTAAATGCAGCTTTAGAGGAATACTTTAACATTCGGTAGTCCTGCATACGCATAACATAGTTTAGAGAATTACCATTCATTGCTTCTAGTTCATCATAGATCTTCGATAGTAATAACTGAAGCATAACTTGGAATCGTTTAGATTCAGAAAATCCCTCTACATGAAGAATATCCTCAATTTCTTTAAACATTTCTTTCATTGGAGGTTCTTCGCGGAGATCCGCAAAAGTCAAAGCCTTCGTCCCAGGTTTTTGACCGAAATTTGGTAACATTTCAATAGGAGCCTGTAATATTGAGACCTTATTAGACGAATCATATTCACGCCAGAAACAAAATTGATTAACGTTATCCCAATATACTGCTACACATTGAGTATTCTTAGCGAAACCTAATAAAGGTTCAACTTGGTATCGCTCAGCTTTTTTGGCATCTTTAGAATCTCGCTTCACTTCACCTAATATTAGAGCATATTTTTGAATGTCCTTTTCATTCATGCTTTTTTCATATGGCACTTCTAGCACTGCAAAATCAGCTCGAAGAGAATTGCGCCCTTCATTCCCAAGTTTTGTTATAATAGGTTCTACCACAAAATTTTCTTTTGGGTAACCTAGATTTACCAAATGAGTAAGAGCATCCACACGGTACTTTTCTTCTAGAGGTTTAAGACCATCTTTACTTTTCCCCGTAACTGATAGTCGTCCTCGAATTGGACAAAACAGAGTAAACCTATCTTTTTCGCTCATATACGCTCCCTAAATTCACTCATTCTGAAACAGACAATATACTCTATTTTCTATACAAAGTCTAACCCATCACACCGTACCTGCACCGCTCCGACACGCTTGAGTGCCGAAAGTGCCGCGCGCACGGAGCGCAGTTCATGGGTAACCTGCGGTGCCTGCGCATAGGTGAAGAAGAGAATAGCGCGCCAGTCCCCGGGTACTGCATCCTCGGCCCCTGAGGGTGAAGGCTCAGATATATCGCCCTCTCCCCCCGCCCTCGATACCGGCAGGTGCGGAATGCTGGTGCGCAAAGAAATCTTCGTCGAGCGGCACAGGCCCGGTCACTCGAACGCTTTCCGGCAGGTTCAACTCCGCTAAGAATGTCTGAACATCATCCTCGGTACCCGTAATGGCCGCTGTGCGTACCGCTGGGGGCAAACCGATCTGCGAACGCTCATCCAGCTCGTACAGCGCAAACCATGTGGGATCCCACCGAACCAACGCCTGCTCCACCGGCGATGGTGACGCTGTCGTCACCACAACTCCGCCCTGAGCCGCAGAACGCACGAGCGCCGCAGCATTGAACCAGCGCCTTAACGCGGCCTCCGGGGCACGCAAAGAATCAAAACGCAGCATAGAATCGGCGTCCAGAAGCAATGCCGCCGCATAACCGCCGAACGCCACAGGCTCAGCCCCGGGGGTGGCAACCACCAGCGCAGGTTCGGCACCCACCGAAGCACGCACATGGTCCCCCGCCGAAGAAATTACCGGGACACCCCGGAAAGCACGCCCCAGCTCCTCTGCGGTGCGCAAAGCCCCCACGGTACCCGAACGCCACTGATCGTACCCGCACTCTGCGCACCGCCACTGCTGCGCCAGACGCCCACACCACGAGCAACTCGGCACCGAAGCACCCGCCGCCAACGAGAGTGGCCCCCGGCACGTATTACAGCGCGCAGGCATGCGACACCGCTGGCACGAAAACGACGGGACATAGCCACTGCGCGCAACCTGCACCAACACCGGGCCATGCTGCAGAGCCACACGCGCACGCTCAAACGCTAACCGAGGAATACGTGCCACAGCCGCCAACGGGTCACGCGCCAACTGGTAGTCATTACCCGTCGAAAAAATGCGCGGCGAAACTCGTGCACCGTCGCCCGAGGTGCCCGCACATGCGAAGCCCACCGGGTGCGTACCAATCGTACCGATTCGCTGCTCATTGCGTAACCGGCGAACAGTGCCGCCGCATCCGTTGCTTGGGCGCGCAATAACAGCACATCGCGCGCATGACAATAGGGCGAACGGCGCTCCACAAGCGAAGAATCACCGTCATCCCAGCACACCACCAACCCCAAATTAGCGACCGGAGCGTAAGCCGCCGCACGAGTGCCGATCACAATAGGCACCAGCCCTAGGCGTGCCTTTAGATAGGCGTGATACCGGCTATGCGGTTTATCACTCGAACTCAACCGAACATAAGCACCCGCCGGCACCCGACGTTTCAGCGCGGACTCAAGCCTGTCGAGAGTCTTCTGATCGGGAGCCACCGCCAAGGCACCGCGGCCATTCGCAGCCGCCGTCACCACGGCAATAGCCAGCAGCTCAGCCCAATCGAACTCGGGATGCGCGGGCAGCACATTCATGACAGCACGCGCAGGAGACCCAGCTGCCAAGTCCTCTAAAAACTCGGCACCATTCTCATAATCGCTAAAGGCACGGGAGTCTTCTGCCGAAACCTGGGCGGCAGGAGGGTAAATCTGGTAGGGCGCGAAACCGCCCAAGAGGAAACCACGAATATCATCGGTCAAAGAGGGTGAACCACTGGTCGGTAATTCCTCGGAAACTTCCTCCTGCGGCTCGTGGTCGGTACCTGAGTCATCTTTGACGACCGATTCCGAAACGCTATCTTCCGCCTTATCGGCGGTTTCATCAGATCCTTGCGGCAGACCCATGAGCTCGGAAAACGTGGGCAAAAACTGGGCATACTGTTTATCAAGAGATGCCACGCGCGGCGTCACCGCAAGCCGCAAAACATTCGCCACGGTTGAGGCGTAACGATCGGCAAGTGCCTCTGCAAGGCCAAAGATCTCGGCAGAAACCACAGGAATCCTCGACAGAACCGACAAAAGCGGCTGCAGACCCTTAGCAACATCGGTCGTTTCGGCGCGCTCCGCAATAAAACCCGTAACCCGCTGCGAGCCAAACCTCACACGCACACGGGCGCCGGGAACCGCGTCTTCGCTCAGCTCAGAGGGAACCTGATAGTCAAAGGTACGGTCAAGATGCGGCAGGGTGTTATCTAACCGAACCCGCGCCACCGGGTACGGAACCCCGCTCTGAGCAAGCTGCCGGTGCACCTCAACAGGCTCAGGCTCGGGAGGAATCAGGGCATCGCGGAGAGCAGGAAATCCCTGCAACAGATCAGGCTGTTGCAGGGATTCCTGCTGAGCGGGCTCAGAAGCCGAAACGTTCATCGACGAAGTATCGGTAGGGTTCTGAGCATCCGCATCATTGGGCTGCATACTCGCAGGTTCACGCATTAGGATGCTGAAACCGCCGAACGCAGAGCCTCAACACGGTCCAAACGCTCCCACGTGAACTCGGGTTCATTGCGGCCAAAATGACCGTGAGCCGCGGTCTTTTTATAGATGGGTCGGCGCAAATCAAGGTCATTGATAATAGCCAACGGGCGCAGGTCAAAGACCTCACGCACAGCCTTCTCAATCTTGAGGGGATCAACCTTTTCGGTTCCAAAAGTCTCGACGTACAGGCCCACAGGTGCCGCCTGCCCAATAGCGTAAGCGACCTGAACCTCGGCACGGTCAGCAAGACCAGCGCCCACAATATTCTTGGCGACCCAACGCATGGCGTATGCCGCAGAACGATCAACCTTCGAGGGATCTTTGCCCGAGAACGCGCCGCCGCCGTGACGAGCCGAACCGCCATAGGTATCAACAATAATCTTGCGCCCGGTCAAACCGGCATCGCCTACGGGGCCGCCCTGCACAAAACGTCCGGCAGGGTTCACAATAAACTTCGTGTTCGAGCTATCAAAATCGGCAGCATCCAGCACCGGAGTAATCACGTGTTTGATAATATCCGCACGCAAATCCGCTAAATCGTAATCGGCGGTATGCTGGCTAGAAACCACCACGGTATCAACCGAAACAGGCTTATTATCGGCGTCATACCCCAAAGTGACCTGAGTTTTGCCGTCCGGGCGCAGGTTCACCAGCGTACCGTTTTTACGAACATTCGTCAGACGTTCCGAGAGACGATGCGCCAGCCAAATCGGTGCGGGCATCAATACGTTCGTCTCGTTCGAAGCGTACCCGAACATAATGCCCTGGTCGCCCGCACCCTGGCGGTCATAATCATCAACCGCGATACCACTGCGAGCCTCTAAAGACTCATACACACCAGCATTAATATCGGGTGACTGCTCGCCAATCGATACCGATACGCCGCAGAATTCACCATCGAAACCGCGGGTCGATGAATCGTAGCCAATACCTAGAATAGTTTCACGAACGATCGATGGAATCTCAACATAGCTTGAGGTTGTCACCTCGCCAGCAACATGAACCTGTCCGGTTGTTACCATTGTTTCGACAGCAACGTTCGCGGTGGAATCCTGCGCGATAATGCCGTCAAGAATCGCATCAGAAATCTGGTCACAAATTTTATCAGGATGCCCTTCAGTCACCGACTCGCTGGTGAAAAGGCGTAGATGATTATTACTCACGGTTTCTACTCTACTAGGTTTGGGGCACGCGGGATACAGTACCCAAGGATGTGAACTCGTGTATCAATTATGACAGAACGTTACACGGGTTCGGAGGGAGGGAGTCACAAACTTAATCGGCTCGTATTTCTGCTTTTCTCAGGGCTTTACATACTGTGCAAGAGTGCGCAATATCTGATCGGAAACGACCTGTTTAGAGCCTGAAAAAACAGGTTCCCGATCTGTGAACGAAGAGAGCAACGTAATCGTATTATCATCGGTTCCGAAACCCTGGTTTACGCCCACCGTGTTGAGAGCCAGAAAATCACAACCCTTACGCGCCAGCTTCTCGCGCCCAAGCTCAAGCGGAGTTCGCTCAGCTGACCCAGTCTCTGCGGCAAAACCCACAATCAAGTGCGCACCGGCACCTGTCTTCTGTCGAAGCTCCACGACTTCACGCAGAATATCCGGGTTGCGTACCAGCTGAATCGTGGGAGCGTCCGAAGAATCTGCGGTCTTCTTAATCTTGTACTCGGCGTATTCGGCAGGCCGAAAATCTGCAACCGCTGCAGACATAATAAGCATATCGGCGTTATTCTGAGCTTCCAGCACGGCATCGCGTAGTTCACGGGCGCTCACCACTCGGGTTACCTGTACTCCCTCAGGCGCGGGGACTTCAAGGTTAGCGCCGATTAGATGTACCGATGCTCCCAGATCACGCGCAGCCTGTGCCAAAGCTACGCCCTGTTTACCTGTTGAGCGGTTACCCAAAAAACGCACCGGATCCAAGGCCTCACGGGTGCCTCCCGCCGTAATCACGATGCGTTTCCCCGCCAAAATTCCAGGCTCGAGCTCAACACCTAATACAAATGAGCTGCTAGGCTCTTCCGCCGAGCCAGTGTGAACCGGACGTGTGGGCGTATATCCCGGAATCTGCGAAGGATGCTGCTCCCCCTTCGGGAACTCGGCAATTACGCGCTGCGCCGCCTCAAAAATATCTTCCGGCTCCGGCATGCGGCCCACACCCGAATCGGGACCCGTTAGACGCCCAACCGCCGGTTCAATCACGTGATACCCAAGTTCGCGCAAAGCCTGCACATTCGTTTGCGTTGCTGGATGTTCCCACATCTGAGTGTGCATAGCGGGAGCCATAATCACCGGTGCATGGGTAGTCAGCACTGTAGCAGAAAGCAAATCATCGCATCGTCCCGCCGCCAACCGCGACATCAGATCGGCGGTTGCCGGTGCTATAACAATCGCATCCGCAAGCTCGGCCTGGCGAACATGGTTAACCTCAGGCACACGCTCAAAAACGCTCGTGGAAACCGGGTTGCCACTCAGGGCCTCGAAGGTAGCTTTACCCACAAACTCCAAGGCAGCTTCGGTGGGCATGGCAATAACTTCATGCCCATCTTTTGCGAAAAGACGAAGGAGCATTACCGCTTTATATGCGGCAATGCCCCTTCCAATACCAACGATAATGCGCATGGTATTTACAAACGTTCCTTACTCAGCGGAGTCGTCAATAACAACCTCTTCAAGAGCAATAACCTCTTCGGTACCGGCAGGAATGTACTCCTCCTCGATAGCACCGAAATCGGCGTCGCCCAGACCCAAGGATGTGAATTCCTCAGGAACCAGGTAACCATCTTCGTTGAAGTGCCCATCCGGCACGTGATCGGCAACAATCTGATCTGCCATAATTTCACGCATTGCAACCGAAAGAGCCTTGTCATTAGCCTCAGACTCAACCAGAGGACCAACGTGGTCGCCCGCACTCTCCTGCAGATTCGCGTAATAAGCGTTAATCTGGCGAGCACGACGAGCACCGAAAATCACCAGCCCGTACTTAGACTCAGCCTTCTGAATCAGCGCATCCGCGCTGGGGTTCACAATCCCCTCGGGAGCTACGCCATCAACGAAGTTGTAGTCTTCGTGCTCTTTGATTTCGTTTACCACAGAAACTCCAATATGTTGTCTTTGTACACTGCTGACATTCATGTACACGAACTCAGCCAAAACTAAAGCAATATTCTACCGCTAAACTCGGTAAAAATCACGTACCTTAACGAGAAAGCACAGTAATACCCGGCACGCCGCCAAAATACGTACTATGCTTCAGCAGATTCAGCACCCACGATGTGCGCAATCTCCTGCGCCGCGCGCTCTACCGAATCATTGATCACGGTTACGTCGAACTCGCTTTCAGCCTCAAGCTCGATTTTGGCGGTCTCAAGACGCCGCTGCTGTTCCTGCTCTGATTCAGTACCGCGCCCCACCAGTCGAGACACGAGCTCATCCCAGCTGGGCGGTGCTAAGAAAATCAGCTGTGCCTCCGGCATAGACTCCCGAATCTGCCGAGCCCCCTGAAGATCAATCTCAAGGATTACTGGGCGGCCAGCATCTAGAGCTTCCTGAACCTTAGCACGCGGAGTACCGTATTTATTCTTACCGTGCACCACCGCATACTCAAGCATCTGCCCGTCGGCGATCATCTGATCAAATTCCTCGTGCGAGACAAAATAGTAGTGCACGCCCTCTTCTTCACCAGGGCGAGGGTCACGAGTAGTTGCCGAAACGGAAAACCAGACGTTCGGATAGTGCTCACGAATATACTGGCAGACGGTTCCCTTACCCACGGCGGTGGGACCAGCCAGAACGGTAAGTCTAGGTTGAGCGGTCATCGGGTTCTCCCTACGGTGTGATGTAATAATGCGTATTTTATTCGGCGGCGAGAACTATCGACCGCTGCGGCGGCGTGTATGCCGAACATTGCGGTTAAAATACTCCACCATTTTACGGCGTTGATGCACGCCAAGACCGCCCAAACGACGGGTCGGCGCGATCTGCAGCTCTTCCATAATTTTCTCGGCACGCACAGCACCAATTCCCGGGAGGGCACGGAGCATTTGATCGACAGGCATCTTTGCAAGAGCTTGGTCGTCATCGACCAGATCGAGTACCTGACGTACCGATAGCTCACGGGTAGAAAGTGCCTGCTTAACTTCCTGGCGGCGAGTACGGGCAAGCAACGCCTTTTCACGTGCTGATGCACGCACCTCATCGGTTAGCGGCGTAATCGGCATGGGGTCTCCCATCAAGCGATATATGTATATAAATCAGCGTTCTTACGTTTTCTAACTTAGCATGTTGCACTGTAAAACGATGAACTGAGGTTCGTAACGTAAAGCCTTTCAAGCTCAACACAGCGCAATGGCGCACAGAGCAGATAAACTCTGTACGCCACCACGCGATCACAACGAGTTACGATGTGCCACGTGCACGCACTAAATCGTCACGTGCACTCTGCGCCGCCCGCGCCAGGTCAGCCAGCTGCGGACCTGCAGAGAGCACGCCACGGCTGGAATTCACCAAAACCTGAGATTCAACACCTGCAAAAATTCGGTATAGCTCCTCAGCGCTAGCCCCCTGGGCACCATATCCCGGCGAAAGAATGGGACCGTTGAAAGTGCTCAGGTCTATCGCCAATTCCTTGAGGGCCTCCCCCACAGTGGCGCCCACAACTAGACCGCATGAACCCATGCGTTCCCAAGTTTGCGCAGTGTTCTCTACAGTGGCTGCGGCAATAACCTGCTTCGCTACCGCGCCGGTATCTTCTGCTTTGCCCACATGCTGCACACTCTTACCCTCAGGGTTTGAGGTCAGTGCCAGCACGAAAGTTCCACGCTGGTTCGCAGTTGCCGCATCCAGCGCTGGGCGAAGCGACTCGAACCCCAGTACGGGCTTAACGTGACCGAATCCGTGCCGAGTGGTGAAGAGGTACCGAGCCAAGCATCCGCATAGGCTTTCATAGTCGAGCCAATATCACCGCGTTTTGCATCCGCCACGATCAAAACCCGGTCTTCAGCGGCGCGAGCAAAGAGCTCTTCCAACACAGCAAGACCTGCGGAACCGTGGCGCTCAAACAGGGCAACCTGGGGTTTGAGCGCTGCGGCGTAGGGGGCGCATCCTTCGTAGACAGCTGTGGTGAAGGTACGCAGAGATTCTGCAGAATCTTCCAGTTCCCACGCCTGCAGCAGGTTCGGATGCGGGTCAATACCCACACACAGCGGACCGTATTCGTCCATCGCAGCCGCAAGACGATCGCCGAAGGGGATCACGAAAGTTCCCCCTCACGCGCCTGTTCGCCCTTGTCCTGCCCCTGCTCGCCGGTGCTGGCGGTCCGCAAAAACTCACCATGTTCTTGCAGATTTATAATCTCCCAGCTACGCTCACGCAGCGCGGTAATAGCTTGAACAGCAGCCGCGAACTCCGAAATCGTGGTCATCACAGGGCAACCAACACTGACTGCGGCCGCACGGATTTCGTAGCCATCGCTACGAGCTGCACCGCCGGCAGGTGTATTCAAAATCAGATCAATTTCGCCGTTGCGCACCATATCAACGATCGAATGCTGTCCGTTTGCCTCCGCAAACTTGGAGGCAACCGTGGAATTCACACCATTACGACGAAGCACATCTGCAGTGCCGCCGGTGGAGACAATCTCAAAGCCCAGCTGTTCAAGCATCTTGGCATAGATGATCACATTGCGCTTATCATGGTTAGCCACCGAAACGAAGACCTTGCCCTCGGTCGGCAGCGGTGACCCCGCACCTGCCTGGGCTTTCGCAAGGCAGTGTCGTAGAGGGTATCAAGACCCATGACTTCGCCGGTCGAGCGCATTTCGGGGCTAAGTAGGGAATCAACCACCACACCCTCAGGAGTGCGGAAGCGGCTAAACGGAAGAACCGCTGCCTTAACTGCAATTGCAGTATTCTGCGGCAGGGAAGCGCCATCCATGTTCTTAGGCAAGTATCCCTCTGCCTTCAGTTCAGCAATGGTTTTCCCCAAACCGATCATCACAGCCGCCTTAGCCAGCTGCACGCCGGTTGCCTTTGAGACAAACGGTACGGTGCGAGAGGCACGTGGGTTCGCTTCAATCACGAACAGATTCTCGGAGACATAAGCAAACTGAATATTAATCAGACCCCGTACTCCGGTACCACGCGCAATAGCCTCGGTTGCTTCTTTAACCTTGGCGATCACATCGGGACCCAAGGTAATTGGCGGCAAGGTGCAGGAGGAATCGCCTGAGTGAATGCCGGCCTCTTCAATATGTTCCATAACGCCGCCCAAGTAGAGCTCGGTGCCGTCAAAGAGCGCATCCACATCAATCTCAATAGCGTCTTCCAGGAACTTATCGATGAGCGCTGGCTGAGAGGGAGAAACCTCGGTCGCATTTTCAAGGTAGCGTGCGAGATTTGCCTCGTCATAGACGATCTCCATACCGCGCCCGCCCAGCACATAGGAGGGACGAACCAACACCGGGTACCCAATCTCATCGGCAACGCGTTTGGCACCCTCGAAGGTGTATGCGGTACCATTCTTCGGCGAAATCAAACCACCTTCCTCCAGCACACGCGCAAACTCGCCGCGATCCTCAGCAAGGTCAATAGCCTCGGGAGTAGTGCCCAAAATCGGCACACCAGCATCTTTGAGGGCCTTCGCGAGCTTTAGCGGAGTCTGTCCGCCCAACTGCACGAAAACGCCCAACAAGCCGCCCGTGCGGCGCTCAGATTCAACAATTTCGAGCACATCTTCCAACGTCAGCGGCTCAAAATACAGACGAGTCGAAATATCGTAATCGGTCGAAACAGTCTCCGGGTTACAGTTCACCATAACCGTCTCGTACCCCAGCGAACGCAGCACCAGCGAAGCGTGTACACAGGAATAATCGAACTCGATACCCTGGCCGATGCGGTTCGGCCCCGACCCCAAAATCATGATGGAGGGAGTCTCATGGTGAGCGACTTCGTCCTCAGACTCATAACTAGAGTAGTGATAAGGGGTAAACGCCTCGAACTCAGCGGCACAAGTATCAACAGTCTTGAATACGGGGCGAATACCTAGAGCATGGCGCACACCGCGCACAACGTCCTCAGAAGAACCGATAATCTCTGCGATTTGCGGGTCGGAAAAGCCGTGGCGTTTTGCCAGCTGCAGGATTTCAGGGGTCAAGTTATCGCGATTTTCCCGCACAATCCCGGCGACTTCATTCAGCAGCACCAGCTGATCTAAGAACCATGGATCAATCTTGGTGGCTTCAAAAACCTGCGCGATAGATGCGCCCGCCAAAAGTGCCTGCTGTACCTGGTAGATACGCTGCGTGGTGGGTATCTTGGTCTTCTCGATAAGCGCGTCAAGTTCTTCGGCATTCAGTTGCTGCTTCGTGAACGAGAAAGAAGCACCTTTCTGCTCTAGAGAGCGCATAGCCTTCTGGAGTGCTTCGGTGAAGTTACGGCCCAGTGCCATTGCTTCGCCCACCGATTTCATGGTGGTTGTGAGAGTCGGATCAGCGGCCGGGAACTTCTCAAAGGCGAAACGCGGCACCTTGACGACCACATAGTCGAGGGTCGGTTCAAAGGATGCGGGCGTTTTCTGGGTGATGTCGTTCGGAATCTCATCCAGGGTATACCCCAACGAAAGTTTAGTCGCAATTTTAGCGATCGGGAACCCGGTAGCTTTAGACGCAAGCGCAGAAGAGCGTGAAACGCGTGGGTTCATTTCGATAACGATGATGCGCCCGGTCTTGGGGTCTACGGCAAACTGAATATTGCATCCGCCGGTATCAACCCCAACTTCGCGGATCACGTTGATAGCGATATCGCGAAGTTTTTGGTACTCACGGTCGGTGAGGGTGAGGGCAGGCGCCACCGTGATGGAGTCGCCGGTGTGCACGCCGACCGGGTCGAAGTTTTCAATCGAGCAGACGACCACGACGTTGTCATTTTTGTCGCGCATCATTTCGAGTTCGTATTCTTTCCAACCAAGAATAGATTCTTCGAGCAGAACCTCGGAGGTAGGCGAATACTGGATACCTGCGCCGGCAATGCGGTAAAGGTCTTCTTCGTTGTAGGCCATGCCGGAACCAAGTCCGCCCATGGTGAAGGAAGGACGCACGACCATGGGATAACCGAGCTCTTTAGCCGCTTCAAGGGCTTCCGGCATAGAGTGCACAATGATCGAACGTGCCGATTCGCCGCCCGCGCGCTCTACCACGCCTTTGAACGCTTCACGATCTTCGCCTAGGTTTATGGCTTCGATATTTGCGCCAATGAGTTCAACATCGTATTCGCGCAGAGTTCCCTGCTTATCGAGAGCGATAGCAGCGTTGAGTGCAGTCTGCCCGCCCAAGGTAGGAAGAATGGCGTCTGGGCGTTCTTTTTCGATAATCTTAGCGATGACTTCGGGAGTAATCGGCTCAATATAGGTGGCGTCTGCGAACTCAGGGTCGGTCATGATGGTCGCCGGATTGGAGTTTACGAGGACAACACGCACGCCTTCTTCTTTGAGCACGCGTAGAGCCTGAGTGCCGGAGTAATCGAATTCGGCTGCCTGACCGATGACAATCGGACCTGAGCCGATGACAAGGACGCTGTTAAGGTCGGTACGACGTGGCATTTAGGCTTCCTTTGCAGTCTTCTTGGTGGAGGTCATGAGGTCGATAAAACGGTCGAAAAGGTATGCGGAGTCGTGCGGACCTGCGGCTGCCTCCGGGTGATATTGAACCGAGAACGCGGGAATATCTTTGCAGGTTAGCCCCTCGACCACGTTATCATTCAGCCCGACATGGGAAACCATAACCTCGCCGAATTCGAAGTTGGGGGCAGTTACGTATTCACCGATAGGCGCATCGACGGCGAACCCGTGGTTTTGGGCGGTTATTTCAACTTTGCCGGTGGTTTTATCCATGACGGGCTGGTTAATACCACGGTGGCCGAAGGGCAGCTTGTAGGTCCCAAACCCAAGGGCACGCCCGAGAAGCTGATTTCCAAAACAGATGCCGAAGAACGGGGTACCCTGGCGCAGTACACCCTGCAGAAGTTTAACCTGTTCGTCTGCGGTTGCAGGGTCGCCGGGGCCATTGGAGAAAAATACGCCGTCTGGGCGAAGCGCATTTACGGTCTCAAGGGTTGCGTTCGCGGGCAGTACATGTACACGCACGCCGCGTTCCGCAAAACGCTGCGGGGTCATAGATTTGATGCCAAGATCGAGTGCGGCAATGGTGGCAACCGGCGGAGCGAACCAGCCGTATTGGTGAGGTTCAACTGTGTAGGCTTCCGTCACGGAAACGGTATCGGCAAGTTTACGGCCCGCCATCGGCTCGGAGGCGCGCACCGCTTCCAAAAGTTCGGCTTCGGGACGATTGGCGTGGCGTCCCGAAAAATACCTGCACGCATTGAACCGCTAGAGCGTAGGCGGCGAGTCAGCGCACGAGTATCAATGCCTTGAATGCCCACGATACTTTGGGTCCTGAGTTCGTCATCCAAGGTACGTTCTGCACGCCAGTTGGAAGCAACACGTGCGGCATCTCGTACCACGTACCCGGCAATCCAAATTTTGCGGGATTCTGCATCTACCTTGTTCACACCGGTGTTACCGATATGAGGCGCGGTCTGCACCACGATTTGCCCTGCGTAGGAGGGGTCGGTCAGCGTTTCTTGGTAGCCGGTCATGCCGGTGGAAAATACTGCTTCGCCTAAGGATGCGCCAATTGCACCGTACCCGTAGCCTCGGTAGATGGTGCCGTCCTCAAGAACGAGTAACGCGCGGTCCGTGCCCAAAGCACCGGAACGTGTCATCTCAGTCATGCTCTTACTTTCCTTTTCTCGGTGGTCTGTTCCCCTGCTTGTGCCCGTTATAAGTGGAACACTGTGTGCAGGAAATTCTTGGTATGCCGTTCGCAATTAGCGGGCATTTTGTGGGTGAGTTGTCTGTGTATTAGTGATGTGCTGTCTCTTCCAGCACCCATTTTTCGGGGCTATCGACCGCATCCGGCGAGATCTCGCGAAGCTTCTCAAGTGCGATTTTTTTCTGATCGGCATAGCGAGTGCGAAATCCGGTCTGCACGCGGTGGCCGTCAAGAGTCCAACCGATCACGATAAGTCCGTCACGTTCTACAACCTTGCCGATCATTCCCCGCCCGGTGGTAATGACCGCAAGTTTCTTCGCAGGAATCCACAGGTCTTTAGCCCCGTTGCGGGTGAAGATAATGCCGTCCGAGTAGATCAGGAGCGTGGATTTTGTTTTGAACCCTAGCTGGTCGAACCCCACACGGTTCAGTTCATCACCGAACATCGTAGTGCTCACATACTCCCCCTCAAACGCCGCCTCGGCTTCAAGCCCGTCGTAGCGTTCGGGAACGTCTTTGAGCGAACTGAACATCGTGGACTGCCGCTTGAGACGGGATTTCCAGCCGCACCAAATACCGAAGAAGCACAGCGCCACCACGGCAACGCAGATAAGGGTGGGAATCAGTTTTTCCACGGTTCTTCTTTCTCCTCGGTTTATTGCAGCGGTTTTACCCCTGTATTAGGGAACGATCAAGCCTGCCGGTGAGGGCTCGCGAGCTCGCCATTCAAAACGGTCGGATGCCCCGCGTAAAAAGTTGCGCGCACAGCACCGGGAACCTCCATCCCACAATACGGGTTGTTCTTGCCCTTTGTGGCCTGCTCCTCAGGCTTAATCACACGGGTAGCCTTCGGATCAACCAACACGATATTTGCTGGTTCACCTTCGGCAAGCGGACGGCCCTGCTCAGCATCCAGGCTGCCAATTTTCGCCGGAGTTTCGCTCATAATCCGTGCGACATCAGCCCAGGTAATATGCCCTGGCTCCACAAGGGTCATCTGAATAATCGAGAGTGCTTGCTCAAGACCGGTCATGCCGTTTGCAGCACACGCCCATTCACATTCTTTGCTTTCTGTCGGGTGTGGTGCATGGTCGGTACCAATAACGTCAATAATGCCGTCGGCAACAGCCTGGCGCAGAGCAAGCACATCCTCTTCGGTGCGTAAAGGCGGGTTCACCTTAAAAATCGGGTCGTAAGTGCGCGCCTTTTCATCAGTCAGGATCAGGTGGTGCGGGGTAACCTCGGCGGTTACCTGCACGCCGCGAGACTTAGCCCAGCGCACAACCTCTACCGAGCCTTTAGTCGAGAGGTGGCAAATATGCAGACGCGAGTTCAAATGCTCAGCCAGCAGAACATCGCGGGCGATAATAGCTTCTTCCGCGACAGCAGGCCAGCCGGTAAGCCCCAGATCGGCAGAAACCTTGCCCTCGTTCATCTGAGCGCCCTCAGTGAGGCGGGGCTCCTGTGCATGCTGGGCGATCACACCGTCAAAAGTCTTTACATATTCAAGGGCACGGCGCATAATCGCCGGATCGTAAACGCACATGCCGTCATCCGAGAACACACGAACCTTCGCCTCAGAGGTCGCCATAGAACCAATGTCCGAGAGGAATTCACCTTTCAGCCCAACGGTCACCGAGCCGATAGGCTGCACACGGCACCAACCGGACTCTTTACCCAGACGGTTAACCTGCTCAACTACGGCTGCGGTATCTGCAACAGGAAGCGAGTTTGCCATCGCAAAAACAGCCGTGTAGCCGCCCAAAGCCGCCGCGCGGGTACCGGTCTCAACGGTTTCAGAAGCCTCATATCCGGGCTGGCGCAGGTGAGTATGAATATCGACCAGCCCTGGAAGAGCAATCTGACCGGAAGCATCAACGACCTGAGCGTCCTCAGCTTCTAAATCCTGGCCAATACGCGCAATTTTGCCATCCTCAATCAGGATATCGGCAACGCGCTCCCCCAACAGGGATGCGCCTTTAATAAGGTACGTGCTCATATGTATTCCTTCTTTCGGATAGCGTTAAGATTCGTCGCCGGAGTACAGTTTCTCACTCGACCCATCGGTCAAGAGCAGGTACAGCACCGCCATGCGAACCGCCACACCGTTACTGACCTGGCGCAGCACCCAAGCATTCTGAGAATCAGCGGCTTCGGCGCACAGCTCTAGCCCTCGGTTCATGGGGCCGGGATGCAGAATTGCGATTTCCTGAGGCTGCGCCATCAGATTCTCGAAACGTTCTTTAGTGAGTCCCCACAGGGCGGTATATTCCTCTGCCGAGGGGAAATAGGCGGCGTTCATACGTTCTTTTTGGATGCGCAGCATCATCACCGCGTCAGGTTTTGTGGCGATTGCGTCATCGAAATCGTGGAAAACCTCAAGTCCCCAATCCTGCTTCCACCGCTCGGTATGCACCGGCAGCAGCGTGGGTGGAGCCACAAAAGCGACATCGGCCCCCAAGTTTTTCAGCAGCCACAGATTCGACCGCGCCACCCGAGAGTGCAGAATATCCCCCACAATCAGCACGCGCATACCGCTTAAATCGGTTCCTCGCGGTGATTCCAGACCATCGCGCTGGGCCTTGAACTGGCGCAGCGAAACCGCATCCAAAAGAGCCTGCGTCGGATGCGCATGCGTGCCGTCCCCCGCATTCAGCACGGGAATATTGGTCCACCCAGCCTCGGCAAGACGCTGCGGAGCACCCGAAGCCGAATGACGAATCACAAAAGCATCCGCACTAATCGCTTTGAGAGTCTGAGCAGTGTCTTTGAGGGATTCTCCCTTAGAAACCGATGAACCACGCGCAGCAAAATTAGTAATATCGGCGCCCAGACGTTTCTCTGCGGATTCGAAGGACAGTCTGGTACGCGTTGAGTCTTCAAAGAAAAGGTTGACTACAGTCTTGCCGGCAAGCACATTGAGCTTCCGGTTTTCTGCCTTAACCTGTGCCATATAGTCAGCAACATCGAGTATTTCAATGACCTGAGTTCGTGTGAGATCGCGGGTGTCAAGCAGATGTTTCATGAAAGCTGTCCTTCCAGCTGAATGATATCAACGCGGTCTGTGGCGTTATCCGTTTCTTCGAGTACCACACGAACCTTCTCTAAGGCACTGGTCGGAAGGTTTTTCCCCACATGGTCGGCGCGAATTGGGAGTTGCCGGTGCCCGCGATCAACTAACACGGCAAGACGCACCAGAGCCGGACGTCCGTATTCGTTAGGGCGTCCAAGGCGGCCCGAACAGTGCGGCCGGAGTACAGAACATCATCGACGAGAACCACATTTTTGCCATCAAGACCCCCCACCGGGATCAAGGACTCCCCCGCGCTGCGGTTTTCATATTCCTCATCGGTGAGGTCATCGCGGAACGAGGTAATATCGAGAGCGCCCAGGCCATTTTTGAGATCAAAATTTGAGTCATTCGTCTGGATGCGCTGTGCCAGACGCTGTGCCAACGGGTATCCACGAGACCGAATACCTAAAAGCACCAGGTTATCGGCGCCCTTATTGGACTCAAGAATTTCAAAAGCAATACGTGTAAGAGCGCGACGGATCTCATCGTCGCTAAGGATAGTGTGCCCTTCATTGGGCGTTTTTATTGGCGCGCCTATGGGATGCGCACCAGGCTCATAGGGTACAGATGTCCCCGACACAGCCGACTCCTTCCCCGCCTCACGGGACGGATTTAAAGGTTTCTTGCTTTTACCAAGACTACCATACGTACCACGCAGTTCAGGGGTATGTGTTTCTGAAGTTTTATTTTTTCGGAGTCAAAAATCCTCTACATATCATGCAATAAACGCTCATGTTCCCTGAACAAAGACTCATAAAACGTCGAGAGTCCATTATGCTAGTAAAAGTATCACCGATAGTACAACCACACCGAGGACTGCATCATGGAAGATCTCTTTGAGGGCCTGGTAAGAATTATCTTTGGGATTCTTGCAGCCCCTATCGTTTTCGTGGCGCACCGCTACTTTAGCGCCGCAACCGAATGCGCACCCGGCAGCTTACGGAGCTTGGCTTTGCTTCTTCCACTCAGGTGATTCGGCATACTCTTGGAGAGACTCAACGCAACTCATACTTCTCGGTTATCGGTGCAGTCCTCTTCGGACTATGTACTCTCATCATGGCATGGATTTGGGTATCTTCCTCTTTTGACACTATCGCTACTGTCCTACTGAGCGTCGTTGCTCTATGCACTCTTATCTTCATCTGGTACTACCGCCGATCCTACGTTGAGTTTAGGCTATACGAGTTTATGAGATCCCGGCTTGGCGAGGGCGTTATCACTCTTGACTACGCTGATATTGATGCCTATACATTTACCTACAATAAGTTTGAAACCGCTCTTAAAATCACCACGGTATCCGGCATATCATTTGAGCTCGATCCCGCTATTCAAGACTGCCGTTACCTCTGTGCCATGATCGCTATGCGTATGCGTTCTAATCGTTGGCCCGATCCGTCCTCAGACCGTGATATGAGCGTTGTGCTTCATATGATGCGCACACAACACTGGCTCAAGTTCCTACTGCACGTACGTGAAGGGTCTAACCTTGCTGCTAATAATCTCGCTTCTACCCAGCATCGCAATACTCGGTACACCCATGAGGGCAGCGAACTTTTTGAAGAGGCTAAACGCCAGCTCGGGTTCTATGCATAACCCGGCTTGATCCGTATGAATGTATACTAAAAGCCGCCTCAAACCCCTGCTTTTTAGGGGTTTGAGGCGGCTTTATAGCAATAACGAGTTCTGAGTTGTTAAGCAAGCAGAGTCGGTTTTACCTGGCGCAGCTTATCCAAAAGACCGTTAACAAATTTCGGTGAATCGTTTGTAGAGAGCACACGCGCCAAACCGGTTGCCTCAGAGATAGCAACCGCATCCGGAACATCATCATTATAGAGAAGTTCCCACGCGCCGATCCGCAAAATTACGCGGTCGACAGCTGGCATACGCTCAAACGACCAGTCACGCGCATAGGTCTCAAGGTATTCTCGAATCTCGTCATCATGTTCACGTACGCCGCGCACGATCTCTTCGGCATAGGCCGAGATCTGAGCGGCAGTATGCAGACGGCGTCGCTTCAGCACATCAATAATGTCTTCTTGACGCTGATCGGCTTCAAAAAGTACCTCGACGGCACGTAAGCGGGCTTTGGTACGAGAGTTCATTAGTCGTTAACACGGCCCAGGTAATCGCCGGTACGGGTATCAACCTTCACCTTGGTGCCTGTCTCCAGGAATAGTGGAACCTGAATTTCATAGCCGGTCTCAAGAGTTGCAGGCTTATTGCCACCAGTGGAACGGTCACCCTGCAGGCCAGGCTCGGTGTAGGTAATTTCAAGAACAACAGAGGCAGGAAGCTCAACATATAGCGGAGTACCCTCATAGAGGGCTACAGTCGCGGTTTGCGACTCCAGCATGTAGTTAGCAGCATCGCCCACCACAGCTGCAGGAACATTAATCTGATCATAGGTCTTCAGATCCATGAAGACGTAGTCTTCGCCGTCCTGGTAGAGATACTGATAGTCGGAACGATCAACAGTAGCAGTCTCAATCTTAGCGCCAGCGTTGAAAGTGCGGTCGACAACCTTACCGGAGGTTACGTTACGCAACTTGGTACGCACAAACGCGCCACCCTTACCGGGCTTTACATGCTGGAACTCAACAACGGACCACAGACCGCCATCAATCTTGAGGATTGCACCGTTTTTAATATCAGTGGTAGATGCCATGCGGCTCTCCTTCGTATTGTCGACGCTTACACACAACACGATGCGTGTTGCCGCAGGCGCTAAGTTATCAATGAGCAAATAATGTCGCCCTTTAGTTTACACTATGGCACCGCTACTATGACATATCTAAGTAAAATTCCCATCACGTTCTGCATGTTTGACTGCCTAGACATGGGTACCCCCTGTAAAAGCACCTAAAATGCAGTTAGTTATTCGGCGATTTCTTGGTATGTCATATACAGGATGGAGTCATCGGGAACCTCATAAACACGCGGTTTACCCAGTCCTTCCAAAACGATAAAACGCAAAAGCGAGCCGCGCGCTTTTTTATCCCGGCGCATAGTTTCGAGAAGCTCTTTCCAGCGATCCCCCCGGTAACCCACTGGAAGATTCAAAGATTTGAGAATGGCACGGGTGCGATCAACAATTGTTTCATTAAGATACCCAGCGGCAAGCGCGAGCTCGGCCGCATACACCATCCCCACCGCAACGGCTGCGCCGTGGCGCCATTGGTATCGCTCGGCACGTTCGACAGCGTGCCCTAAGGTATGCCCGTAGTTGAGAATTTCACGGCGCCCGGATTCGCGTAGGTCTTCGGAAACTACCTCCGCTTTCACACGAACGGCACGCTCAATCAGGTCACGCACTATCGACGACTGAGAATCTCGAATCTTTTCTGGGTTAGCCTCAATAATGTCAAGAATCTGTGGGTCAGCGATGAACCCACATTTTACGACCTCCGCCATACCTGTTAGAAGCTCATGCTCCGGCAAGGTACGCAGCGTACCAATCTCGCAGAGCACTGCAGAAGGTGGCCAAAATGCCCCCACAAGATTCTTTCCTTCGGCGGTGTTAATACCTGTTTTTCCTCCCACAGCGGCATCGACCATGCCAAGAAGAGTGGTCGGAATGTGAATCACACGTACCCCACGCAGCCAGGTTGCCGCCACAAAACCGGCAACATCAGTAATGGCTCCGCCGCCCACTGAAATAATTGCATCCGTGCGTGTAAAGTCGTTCTGACCTAAAACCTGCCAGCAAAATGCGGCCACTTGATGGTGCTTAGCTTCTTCAGCATCAGGGATTTCAGCGCTAAAAGACTCATAGCCAACTTTACGCAGGTCTTCCATAACGAGCTCGCCGGTAGCCCGTAGGGCGCGCGGATGGATCACCAGGATTTTATGCGCTGTGTTGCCTAGAATATCGGGGATTTCTTAAGCAAATTATGCCCCACCAGAACATCGTAGTTCTCGCGTGGTGAGCTGCCTGTGACGGGTATATAGGTAATGTCTTCCTCACCGGAAGCTCCGAAAGTTGGAGCTACAGAGGTTTCGGACTCAGCGGCGTGATGTGACTGTTCAATCATGAGAGTGTTCCTTTCGGAAGGCAAGAACAAAGTTCTGAATTTCGGCGGTCATAACGCTAATATTTTTTTCTCCACGCGCATCCAAAGTATGCTGTGCAAGTTCCTCGTACCGATGCTGCCTATGCTCAAAAATCTCAGACCAGCGCTCTACCGGGTTAGGTTCTAGAAGCGGGCGGGTTTTATTGCCTGTAATGCGCGGCTCAACCGTATCTACATCGACCAGAATGTAAACCACGCATTCGTCACGCAAAAGGTCAGCAACCGCATCGGTCATAGGGGCACCGCCACCCAGCGAAAAAACTGTGTTGCGATAGGTTGGCGAGGTCAGCACATCTTCAATAGTCTTGCGTTCAAGTTCCCGAAAATAGGCTTCACCAAAGATTTCAAAAATCTCGGATACCTCACCATAACGTTCCACAATCAGCTGGTCGGCGTCAAGAAACTCATAGCCGTAAAACCGTGCAAAATGGGTGCCAATATAGGTTTTTCCCGCCGCCATAGACCGATGAGAACTACCGGACGGGCACGTTCGGCAAATTCTTCCTGAAGCTCACGTACCTGCTGCGGATGTATGCGAAGGGTATTTTCCTCGCTTTTCTCCTTAGAGACGCCTTCGCGCTCTGATTCTAAACTAGCAACGCTGTACCTCAGGTGTGCAGCCCGTGCCATACGCGCTGTAATCGCGGCAAAACTTGCGGGTTCATGCGGCTGTTCAGGCACAGGTGCCCGTTCCAAGTCACCATCTTTACGCGAAGCCTGTTCCGCAACGACGCGCGGGCGCGCAAAGATTGCGGGCGTCGGTATAGCGTCTGATTGCTGACCGCGTGCTGCCTTGCTCGTCTCCAATACTTCAGACTCTTCAGGAACTTGAGGACTCCCCTGTTCGTCCTGCGGTTTATGAGGTTCTACAGTAAAGCCCGCCAATTTTTCACGAAAAACGCTTGAAGCGAGAGGAGCGGGTGTATCCGAATCAGATGAAGCATATACCCGTACCTTCGACGTAGCGCGAGGGGCAGCTTTCCCAAACCGTGAGTGGGCTGGGAACAGCCGCTTTGCGAGCAGGATGAAGTTCTTGAGTGTGTGGGCCTACCTCATGCTGTTCAGCCGTGTTCTCCTCAGGTTCCGAAAGCTTTGACTGCGGGCGCGATGCATTCCCCTCTCGGGCACGGCGCGCTGCTTCCGCTATGCGAGAGAAAGGGTTCGTCTCCGACGATGCGCCCCCGGAAGGCGCTGGATCCTCAGCAGCCACAGTCTAGGAATCCCATCCCGCAACATTAGATTCCCAAGCCAGCGATTCGGGAATCTCTGCCAGGTAAGAGTCCATATTTCGACGTGTCTCGCCGATGGAATCGCCACCGAATTTCTCCAGTGCTGCCTGTGCGAGTACAAGGGCGACCATAGCCTCTGCCACCACACCGGCGGCTGGTACAGCACACACATCAGATCGCTGATGATGCGCCTTCGCGGGTTCCCCGGTTGAAGTATCAATAGTTTTGAGCGCCTTGGGAACGGTAGCGATAGGCTTCATAGCGGCACGAACACGCACAAGATCGCCTATACTCATTCCGCCCTCAATGCCGCCGGCCCGGTTCGTATCACGAGTCACGCCATGCTCGCCGACCGAAATCTCATCGTGTGCGACGGTACCAGGGCGGTCGGCGGTCGCAAAGCCATCACCAACTTCGACACCCTTAATAGCTTGAATCCCCATCAGGGCCGCGGCAAGGCGAGCATCCAGACGACGATCCCAATGCACATATGAACCGAGTCCTGGGGGCATACCATAAGCCAAAACCTCGACGATACCGCCGAGTGTTTCTCCATCTTTGTGCGCCTCATCAACCCGGGCGACCATAGCATCTGAAGTAGCTTTATCGAAGCACCGAAGAGGATCAGCGTCAAGAGCAGCAACATCACGGGGAGTAGGCACTGACACTCCATTGGGCGCGTGTACGCCGCCCACTGCAACAGTATGCGATACAAGCTCAACACCGAGTGCTTTTAAAACCTGAGCGGCGACCACGCCTAGAGCTACCCGAGTCGCAGTTTCACGAGCCGATGCGCGCTCAAGAACAGGACGAGCCTCCGCAAAGTTGTATTTCTGCATACCCGTAAAATCCGCGTGACCGGGGCGCGGGCGTGTCAGGGCAGCATTGCGGGCACGCCCTTCAATAAGTGCGGGATCTACCGGATCTGAGCTCATGACATCAACCCATTTAGGCCATTCAGTATTCGCGATTTCAAGTGCTACAGGGCCACCCTGCGTCAGGCCGTGCCGCACCCCGCCCAGAATACGCACTTTATCTTCTTCAAACTTCATACGAGCGCCGCGACCGTACCCTAGACGGCGGCGAGCCAGTGCATCACGCACCATCTCGCTGGTAAGCTTCACGCCGGCGGGGACTCCTTCGATAATACCGACCAGCGCTTCACCGTGAGACTCCCCCGCGGTCAGCCAACGTAGCTCCATATATTTCCTCATCTCCGTTTTGCCGTCTTGAGAGTTCCGGCACCGTCAAAGTTTGAATCTGTATATAAATTCTAACGTCTCTTTTAACACACAATGTCAGGAAGCTGTTCACGCGGAGCAAGATTTACAGCGGCACACATCGCATTGAGCACATCAAGCTCGTGCGGGAGATGCTGATCTATAGCATGCCCTGTAAAAACGCGTACCTGGTCGAGAGCCTGATAGAGAAGCATTTCAAGGCCCGATACGACGCGCCCGCCGCGCCGCTCCCAAATCTGCGCTAGCTGAGACGGCCACGGTTCATAAGCTACATCCAGTAGAACAGCGTGCGGGTAGACCTTGTGTATGTTTTTAGCAAAATTATCTGCAGCATGAGCGGGGAGAGTCGAGATCACCGAGTAATACGCGGCGCTGCCTTCCGCAAACCGGGCAAGAGGCTCTGCCTGGACCTCAAGACTTAGACGTTTTGCTGCGTCATATATGGCAGAGAGCTTATGCAGTGAGCGCGCATACACCGTCACACGAGTGTACCCCAAACGGTGTAAGGCGGCTAGAGCAGAAATAGCGGTTGCGCCGCCGCCCAGGATAGCCGGTTGTGTCGTTGCTTGGTGAGTTTCAAGCCCAGCGTGTAGAAGTGCATTGACGATGCCGCCGACATCTGTATTATGACCATGCGGCAACGGTACTTCGGTATCTTCCGTCATTCTCCAGAAAACGGTGTTAACCGCCCCAGTCACCTGGGCCAAAGCGGTTGTTGAGTGAAGATACCGAATAATATCGGTCTTGAGCGGCATTGTGACCGAAAACCCGCAGATTGCTTCTCCGGCCTCTGCCTCATCCATGAGAGCCGGAAGATCCGCGGAGAGTGTGTCACGACGGGCATACGCAATGTTCTCTTTGAGTACCTGGTACGCAGCGGTATGTAAAACTGGCGAGAGCGAATGCGCTATAGGATGCCCCAGCACATAGGCTCGTCGTGCTGCCGCTGCCTTAGTCATGGTATTCCCTTCCCACGAGATGCCATCTAGATTGTCCGTCACTTTACGCACATAAACGGAACGGATGCTCCTTCCAGTTTAGTGGAAGGAGCATCCGTTCCGTCTTACGAAGAACCGTACAGAACCTACAAATACGGTGCCTCAGTACTGACCATGCAGTATCTTACTTACAGCGACCTGAGTGTTCCTCACACCACTGGTTGTACTCGTCAACGTACTTCTGGTGTTCCTTATAGGTGCGGGAGTACTTCGTCTCACCCGTGTCAAGGTCAACCGTTACCCAGTAGTAGTACGGGTTGTTCTCGGGATTTGCTACCGCTTTGATTGAGGATAACCCTGGCGATGCAATCGGGCCTGCAGGCAACCCTGTATTTGCATAGGTGTTGTACTTATTATTCTTATCTGCCTTTTGCTCTTCCGTGAGGTGATATGAACGTACGCCCAAGCCATAGGTCACGGTAGCATCGGACTGAATCAAGCCGTTAGTCTCACCCTTGGGGTTATTGAGGCGGTTATTGATAATGCCCGCAACGGCCACATAGTCCTTAGGCTGTGCTTCAAGCTCCACGATAGAAGCCTTAGTCAGGACCTCAAAGGTTCGTTGGTCTCCGCTAACTCCTGCTTCCTGCAAATCAGCCTTTGTTCGCGAAACCATAGCCTCAATAATTTTCTTGGCGTCGGTCCCTTCCTTCGGAATCCGGTATTCGCCCGGGTGCAGCCAGCCTTCCATAGAGGGGAAGTTCTTCGGGATACCGTATTCTTCGGGGTGAGACATAGCGGCTTCAATATCGCGACGACTTATCTTGCCTTCGGTAGCTTTAGCGATAATATCGACCGTCTCGTTCATACGCTTACCCTGCTGAACCGCGATATAAAAAATATTATTATCGCTATCTACCAGGTTCTTCACGACCGAAGAGCTGCTCATTTGCTTCTGCAACTCATAGGTACCAGCCTTAAGAGTTTTACCGTTAGCCTCTTTCTGGTACACGTCAATAAACTTGCCGGGATCGGCAATAATGTCTTTTTCTTTGAGCGCCTGCGCAATCTGCGCGGTACTCTCACCCTGCTCAATCGTGAAGCTTACCGGCTCGCCATTTCCCGACCCCGAGTAGTCACGATTTTTGAAGGGGTTAATGTCGTAACGCTGCACGAAGACTACCCCAAGCACAATAAGTACCACGGCAAAGACGCTCAAAGCTGTTGCCATGATGGTGTGGCGGCGACGCTTACGCGCACGCAGCTCCCTAGCAGTTACCACCTCATCCTCAAGGGTGATACCGCGAATGCCAGCCTGGCTTTCGGCGAGTGTCGGGCTGAGAAGCTCGCTTAGCTACTCTCTCGCGTCCGCTGTTTTGTAGGTTCTTCGGTCACTGAAGGTTCTCCGTTTCGTTGACGGGGCCGTCTATAGTCTCTTGCAGATGGGAATCTTCGCGGGGTGATTCATACACCAGATATCCAGCGACAGCTTGCCCAGCTTTAAGAGCATCCAGACTGTACTGCAATATGTTAACAGCAGCAACCTGGTCAACCATAGTCTTGAAATTTCGGCTGGATACACCAGCCTCGTGGAGGGAACGATGCGCGCTCACCGTGGTGAGACGCTCATCGACCAGCCAAATGTTGATGTGTGTATTTCCTTCTGCATCCAATTCGGAGCGCAAAGCGTGGGCGTAATCCCGTGCCATGCGGGTGGAGTCCGACTCTCCTCCCCGCATGGTTTTGGGAAGCCCCACAAAGATCTCTTTCACGTCGTTAACCTCCACAAGTTTGCGGAGAACTCGACGGTCCGAGTTCTTCTTGCTGTCACGACGGAGTGTCTTGAGCGGAGTCGCCAGAATGCCGTCTGGATCGCTCAATGACGTGCCAACGCGGGCATTACCCACGTCAACACCCATCCGTACTCCTCGTTGAAATTCAGTCAAGTTATGCCTGCGCTATCGCGTTGCGAATAGCATCCAGTGCTTCTGAAACCTTCGAAGCATCCTGTCCGCCACCCTGTGCAACATCGTCTTTACCGCCGCCACCGCCGCCGAGTACACCTGCTGCGAGTCGCACCAAGGCACCGGCTTTAATGCCAGCTTCACGGGCACCTTCATTTGTGGCGACAAGAATAACCGGGCGACCATTGGCCACGCCAGTCACCGCCACAACGGCAGCTTCAGAGCCGAAGCGTGAACGTAAATCTAACGCTAGCGAACGAACACCGTTGGCGTCCAGCTCTCCCGCATGATGTGTAAGAACTCGTACGCTGCCGATGGTTTGCGCGTTTTCTAAAAGCTTACCAGCCTCAGCCTGAAGCTTCTCACGGCGCAGTTTTTCAAGTTCTTTCTCAGCTGACTTTAGTTTCGCCAACGTCTGGTTTATTTTCTCGGGTAGTTCAGCCGAGGACTGCACTTTCATCATGCCGGTCAGCTGATTGACTAGGGTACGCTCAGCGGCAAGATGCTCGAAAGAATTCATGCCGACCAGTGCCTCAACGCGGCGGTTACCTGAACCCACAGACTGTTCGGTGAGCAGAGTCAGAGAACCAATTTCAGATGAAGTTCCTACGTGGGTGCCGCCACAAAGCTCACGCGAGAACTCTCCACCGATTTCGACCATACGCACGATGTTGCCGTACTTCTCGCCGAAGAGGCTCATAGCGCCTAGGGCTTTAGCCTCGGCAAGAGGCATCTCACGCGCAATAACTTCGTGGTTATCCCGAATAGCGAGGTTTGCTACCTCCTCGACTTCACGCTTAGCGGAGTCAGATAGGCTCTCACCCCATGCGAAGTCAAAACGCAGGTAGCCTTCCTTATTGAAGGAACCACGCTGAGTTGCTTCATTACCCAATACCTGGTGCAAAGCCGCATGAACAATATGGGTACCCGAATGTGCTTTTTCACCATCTCGACGTCGCTGCACATCAACCTGGGCCACAACCTCAGCGCCCGGATGCGCTTCACCTTCACGAACAACGGCGCGGTGAACGCTCAAGCCCTTGACAGGCTGCTGCACGTCCTGAACATCAATCACGAAACCGTTTCCAGTAATCACGCCGATATCAGCTGCCTGTCCGCCGCCCTCCGCATAGAACGGGGTTTCGTCCAAAACAACCTCGATCTTATCGCCCGCTTTAGCTACGGGAACGGAAACCCCATCCTTCAGCAAAGCACGAAGATGAGTCTCAGTGCGAAGTTCGGTGTACCCGGTAAAGATAGAACCACGTTCATCCACGAGCTTACGAAGCTCAGAGAGGTCTGCGAAAGAACCTTTTTTAGCCTTAGCATCAGCCTGAGCACGGTGACGCTGCTCAGCCATCAGTTCGCGGAACGCCTTCTCATCAACCTTTACGCCTGCTTCAGCAGCCATTTCAAGGGTCAGGTCGATTGGGAATCCGTAGGTATCGTGCAGTGCGAATGCTTCTGCCCCAGAAACAGAGTTTGACCCGTCTTTCTTAGCCGTAGCAACGGCTTCTTCCAAACGCTCAGTGCCGGTTTCAATCGTATGCAAGAATGCCTTTTCCTCGGCATAAGCGATGCGGGAAATACGCTCGAAATCATCCGCCACGTAGGGGAAAGCACCAGCCATCGCATCGCGAGAAGCGGGGAATAGAATAGGCAGGCACGGTTCAGTAACGCCCAGCAGACGCATCGCACGAATAGCGCGGCGCATCAGGCGGCGTAGAATATAGCCACGCCCTTCGTTGGAGGGAGTCACACCATCGGCAATCAGCATAAGAGAAGAACGAATATGGTCCGCGACCACACGCATGCGCACATCGTCTTCATACCCCGGATCTTCGGGAGATTCAGAGCCGTGGTATTTTTTCTTGGAGAGCTTCGAAGCGGCGTCAAGTACCGGGACGCACCTGATCGGTTTCGTAGAAGTTTTCAACACCCTGCAGAAGCATCGCCAAACGCTCAACGCCTAAACCGGTATCAATATTCTTCTTGGGCAATTCACCCAGAATCTCGAAGTCTTCCTTACCGATCCCTTCACCACGCTGATACTGCATGAACACAAGGTTCCAGATCTCAATATAGCGATCGTCGTCTACCGCCGGACCGCCTTCTTTGCCGTATGCGGGTCCGCGGTCATAGAAAATTTCGGAATCGGGGCCTGCAGGACCAGGCTGACCTGTAGACCAGTAGTTTTCCTTCATGCCCATGCGTTGGATACGTTCTTCGGGGAATCCTACGGTTTTAGTCCATACGTCGAAGGCTTCGTTGTCTCCTTCGTAAATGGTCACCCACAGACGTTCCGGGTCCAACCCGTAACCGCCTTCATCCTGACTAGCGGTAAGTAGTTCATAGGCGAAAGGAATAGCTTGCTCTTTGAAATAATCGCCAAATGAGAAGTTACCCGCCATCTGGAAAAAGGTACCATGACGGGCGGTCTTACCTACCTCTTCAATATCTAGGGTACGAATACACTTCTGAACGCTTGTTGCACGCGAGAACGGAGGAGTCTCTCGTCCAAGAAAATAAGGGATAAAGGGCACCATACCGGCAATGGTAAACATGGCACCGGGCTCGTTTGAGATGAGTGATGCAGAGGGCACCACGGTATGTCCGCGCTTCTCGAAAAATTCGATCCAACGCTTAGAAATTTCCTGTGAGAGCATCGCTTTCCTTAGACAATTCTTGTGAAATTCTACGAAATCTATCAAATTCGTCATGCCGTCATTACGGCTACGTTACAGTACCAACTAGTTAAAGAAATCTTCACCCAGCTCTCGATCACGTTGGATGCGGGCGGAGCGAAGTTCTTCCTCGGTGGCGGCAATCCGCGATTCCACGTCGAGCAGTTCCCGTTCGGCGGCGGCTCGATTTGCGGAAGCAATTTCTTGCTCACTCATCTGACGATCCCAAGTATCTATAGAACCGGGACGTATATCCTGTTTCTGTCGCTCAACTTTAGCATGAAGTTCAGCTTCTTTTTCTTGCATACCCTCACGAACACGCGCAGCAAATTCGACAGCTTTAAGCGCATAGGGTTGAAGAGGCTTACCAACGGGTGAATCGAAAAACTTTCCCACCTGTGACTCCGGGTTAAGAGCGAGTGTACCCTGTTGGTACTGAACAAGAGCGCCTGTTTTCTTTTCGGGCGATGCGCTGGCACGTTTGACGCGAAATAGCCTACCGCCGCGCCCGCTCCCACAAGAAGAACTGACCGAAATAAACCCAATTACTGTTCACCTCCCTGTGAAGTACCAGCTGCACGATCGTCGTCACCAGGCTTCTTACCGCGGAATGCCTGACGGACACCGTATGAGAACGAAGCAACTTTAATAAGGGGCTGCCCCACAGTTGAGGTCACCAAAGAAGACAGGGCAGAAACGTTCGCGGAAGCATCGGATACGTTAGAGGTGATACCGTCTACCTTCTCAAGCTGCTCATTCGTGGTAACGACTGTTTTAGTAACTTCGTCGATCAAAGGCGATGTGCTTTGGTTGAGTGAACGAATGGTCACGATAAGTTCATCGAAAACTTTAGTCAGGCGAATAATAGGTAAAGCAAGTAACGCCACAAGAATTGCGAAAACACCGGCAGCTATCAGACCTGCAATGTCTCCACCACTCATCACGACCTCTTTCCTATATCAACCAGTAAAACACAGTGGGCGCCCGTGAGAAACGAGTTTTGAAGCGAGCACACAGAAAAACCGTACCCACGGCTTACTCCATCATAAATGAAAAACCTTGTGCATGCCCATTTTGAACGCCGCTTGTCGTCAAAATATACAGCTCTACCAGGGATTTTATAAAAAATTTACACTTCCTGCGGCATCTCGTTACAGTTCAGATTCCACGTTTATTACCCTCATCAAACTCTATAAGACATGCATAAGATGCAACATCAAGGAATAATCCTCAGGTTTAGTCATACACCACCGACCTGAATTTTGGGTTCCGAAGCAAGTAAACACCTTCAATAAAATGTTGTACCGTCTATTAAACCGGTAATAGCACACAAGACATTATGCAATAAAAAAATAACCCCTCCTACAGCCGAACCGTAGGTAGGGGTTACCCTTCTCGAAATTCGAGATTATGCTAGGCGTGAGTAGTACTCAACAACCAGCTGCTCATCGCAGACCACAGGGATCTCTTCGCGCTTGGGGGCGCGTTCGAGCTTAGCATGCAGCTTCTCGATTTCGACGTTCAGGTATGCCGGAACCTCAGGCAGAACTGCCTGGTTCTCGCCCGCAGCTGCGACCTGGAAAGGAGTGGTCTTCTCAGACTTCGGGTGAACGTGAATCAGCTGGCCGGGTTTAACACGGAACGAAGGACGATCCACGCGCACACCGTCAACCATAATGTGACGGTGTACAACCATCTGACGAGCCTGTGCAATGGTGCGAGCAAAGCCCGAACGCAGAACCAGAGCGTCAAGACGGGTCTCAAGGTGCTCAACCAGGTTCTTACCGGTCTGACCCTCGACACGCTTTGCCTCAAGGTATGCGCGGCGCATCTGTGCCTCACGAATGTTGTACTGAGCGCGCAGACGCTGCTTTTCCTTCAGCTGGGTAGCATAGTTAGAATCAGCCTTCTTGCGGGCACGACCATGCTGACCGGGGCCGTAAGGACGGCGCTCAAGGTACTTTTCTGCCTTTGGGGTCAGTGCGATGCCCAAAGCACGGGACTGACGCACAGTACGGCGGGTGCGGTTATTTTTAGCCACAATTACCTTTCATAGTGCAGAACCCTCATGTATTCACGCTAAGGGCTCTTATCTTTTTGGAGCTGGCCTCCTCGGTTTACCCGCACCGGGTGGTGGGGCGGAGAGTTTGGGGCAGAGTACCCCAGCACTACGTCAGCATTATCCCCACTAGAACACAATATACTGCGCTATATAGTGGGTATAACGAGACTGCCAGACCCATCAAGTTTACCGTGGTTCGCATTCAGAATCTAGCTGAGTACCGCACAAATTTTGTGTTCTCAACCATGCGCAAGAACACATTATGACACTCCCTCAAAACTTTATGACAGAGGTTCCTTTACCGAATCTTTACCATGTCATAGAATAAAGGCAGTACACCGGATGTGCGACCGACTTCCGGGCTCATGAGAGTCTGGTGCGCATTCGGAGTTTATCTATCACATCTCACTCTAGCGGTATACACCACGGCCGAGGTGGTGCATACCGCTTTTCTGTTCGGTTAGCTATCGGCTCGATTCAGAATTTCTCGGATACGCTCGCGCCGTTCAGCCAGGGTTCGTTCAAATCCATACTGCGTCGGCTCGTAGTAGACCTTATCCCGCAAGGTATCCGGCAAATACTGTTGAGCCGCCACATGCCCCGGCTCATCGTGCGCATAAATATATCCGTCACCGTGACCCAAATCGGTGGCGGCCGCATAGTGGGCGTCCCGAAGATGAGCTGGAACCTGCCCCGAAAGCCCAGATCGTACATCCGCTATTGCCTTATTAATAGCCACATATGCCGCATTTGATTTGGGCGCTAAGGCACAGTAGATCACCGCCTGCGACAGAATAATACGCGCCTCTGGCATGCCGACCAACGCCACCGACTGGGCGGCGGCGGCCGCTACTTGAAGCGCCTGCGGATCGGCAAGGCCGATATCTTCACTCGCCGCAATCATAATGCGCCGCGCCACAAAGCGTGGGTCTTCGCCGCCTTCGAGCATGCGCGCTAGATAGTGGACGGCGGCATCAGCATCGGAACCGCGTATGGATTTGATGAAGGCGCTAATCACGTCGTAGTGCTGATCGCCGCCTTTATCGTAGCGAACGGCAGCACGGTCAACGGCTTCCTGGGCATGTGCCAGAGTAATGCGCACGGGTTCTCTAGGGTTTACCTCTCCCCCAGATTCCGCGTTCTCGTCCGGGGATTCGACCTGTTCATGCTCGCTGAAAGCTATGGCGGCGGCCGCTTCTAAAGAAGTCAGCGAGCGGCGTGCATCGCCACCGGAGACTGCGGCAAGGTGGGTACGAGCATCTTCATCAATCACAGCAGCACCCTTGAACCCGCGGGGGTCTTCGAGCGCTCGGTTAATTAAAGACTCAATATCAGCTGGCTCCAAAGAATGCACTCGAAGCAAAAGTGAACGTGAAAGAAGAGGCGAAATCACGCTGAACGAGGGGTTTTCCGTCGTTGCCGCCACAAGAATAACCCAGCGGTTTTCGACTCCGGGCAGCAGCGCATCTTGTTGAGCCTTTGTAAACCGGTGAATCTCGTCAAGAAAAAGCACTGTTGTGGTGCCGTACATGTCACGGTCTAAAAGTGCTTGGTCCATAACGGCGCGAACGTCTTTAACTCCGGCGGTGATAGCGGAAAGTTCGACGAATTTACGCCCCGGCGCACGTGCGATGACATGCGCCAATGTAGTTTTCCCGGTGCCGGGAGGGCCGTACAAAATAACAGATGAAGGTCCTGCTGGTCCAGACTTATCGGCACCGGCAAGCACACGAAGCGGAGACCCCGGGGTCAGCAGATGGGCTTGTCCAAAAACTTCATCGACGTGACGCGGGCGCATACGCACTGCCAAGGGCGCTTGGGATGCGGTACGTGAAGACGGTGCGGATGCAAATTTTACGCGATCTTCGTCGTCTGGAAGGTCAAGGTCAAAAAGCGAATCTGCCATATTTCAACTCTACCGTGCGTACACGCGGTATCTAGAGGGTTTCGCTATCGAGAATGAGGGTTACCGGTCCGTCATTAACGAGTTCAACCTGCATATCGGCGCCGAAAACTCCTGTTTCAACACGGAGCCCGATAGCGCGGAGCTTCTGGACAAAAGCCTCAAAAATCGGCTCGCTGACAGCGCCCGGAGCCGCTTTCGACCACGACGGGCGCCTGCCTTTTTTCGCATCTCCGTAGAGCGTGAATTGACTAACGGCAAGAATGGGCGCATTAATCTCAAGCGCGGATTTTTCGCCCTCAAAAAGGCGCAGGTTAGCGGTCTTATCCGCCATTTTAGCCAGCTGGGTCTCGCCGTCCTCATGGGTAATACCGACGAGTGCAAGATACCCGGTTTCTTCAATCGCCCCAACGATTTTATTCTCTACACGCACGGATGCGCGGCTTACACGCTGCAAAATAACTCGCATGGGTTGCTCTGCCTTTCGGTATTTCTAAAATATTCAGATATTTCCGCGAAGCCGTACCGCCTGCAGGAATTTCTCTGCCTCACGGGATGCCCGGAATTCTATATATCGTTTGTCAGGGTGGTTCCTGCGTGCTTCGGCCATCAGAGGCTCATATTTAGGGTAGCTGCTCCAGGTGTAGCGAATCATATTTTCGGGGTCGGTAAAAACGCTCCACAGGGGCGGCTCAGTATTTCCCGCCCAGAGTTTTTCGCGAGTTACTGCCCGGTGCAGGGTTCTTCGAATAACTCGCTGCTCAACAAACCATCTCGGATAATGTAGGTAAATGACGGTATCAGCACGTTCTAGAAGACGCTCACGTACCTGAGAGTACTGCCATTCTGTAATCCACGAATCCTGCGCCGTGAGTTCATCCACATCTGCTTCAAAACTGGGGCGGGGCATCCAGTTCTCGCCCCAGTGCAAAGAATCCATTTCGGTATGCGGTATGCCTAAAATCGCACCAAGTCTTCCGGCAAATGTGGTTTTGCCGCTGCCACTGGCGCCTGTCATGAGGATGCGCATAGGTTCATGCCTTTCGTACGGGGACTCTTTCCAGAATAACTAACCCATACACGAATACGCACCGAAACGACGAAAGCGGGCTGCGCATACACCGTGGTATATCTACAGCCCGCTTTCCTCTCAGCGCTCACACGCAGGAATTTTCAAATAAGAACTACTTCTCGTCTTCATCCTTCTGCTTCGGCTTGAAATCAACGCCTGCTTCCTTGCGCTGCTGCGGCGTGATCGGCGCGGGTGCGGCAGTCAGCGGGTCATAGCCGTTACCGGTCTTCGGGAAGGCAATAACCTCGCGAATCGAATCAACCCCCGCAAGAAGCGATATAATGCGATCCCACCCGAATGCGATACCGCCCATCGGAGGTGCGCCGTACTTGAAGGCGTCCAGCAGGAAGCCGAACTTCTCCTGTGCCTCTTCCTCACCAATTCCCATGACCGCAAAAACACGTTCCTGCACGTCACGGCGGTGGATACGGATAGAACCGCCACCGATCTCGTTACCATTGCAGACAATATCGTAGGCGTATGCCAGCGCCGAACCGGGGTCTTTGTCAAAGGTATCCAAGAACTCGGGTTTTGGCGCCGTGAAGGCGTGGTGCACGGCAGTCCATGCGGAGTGCCCCAGCGCGACATCTCCCGACTCGGTGGCCTCTGCGGCAGACTCGAAAAGAGGCGCATCCACAACCCACAGGAACGACCACTCGCCGTCCTTGATAAGGCCGGTACGGTGACCGATCTCAACACGGGCAGCGCCCAGCAGAGCACGCGCCTGTTTAGCTTCACCGGCGGCGAAGAAGATGCAGTCCCCGGGGTTGGCGCCGGTTGCGGAGGCAAGACCTGCACGTTCTTCATCGGTGATGTTCTTCGCGACAGGGCCGGTCAGTTCGCCATCTTCCTGCACGAGTACATAGGCCAGGCCCTTCGCACCGCGTTGCTTTGCCCATTCCTGCCATGCATCCAGGGTGCGGCGCGGCTGAGAAGCACCGCCGGGCATCACCACGGCACCCACGTAGGGAGCCTTAAACACACGGAACGTGGTGTTGGCAAAGTAATCGGTAAGTTCGGTCAGCTCAAGACCAAAACGCAGATCTGGCTTGTCGGTACCGTATTTCTCCATCGCTTCGGCATAGGTCATACGGCGAATAGGACGGGGAACCTGCACATCAATCAGGTTCCAGACAGCCTCGACAATGCGTTCGCCCAGGTCAATAATGTCGTCCTGATCTACGAAGGATGCCTCAATATCGAGCTGAGTGAACTCAGGCTGACGGTCCGCACGGAAGTCCTCATCGCGGTAGCATCGAGCAATCTGGTAGTACTTCTCAATGCCGCCCACCTGCAGGAGCTGTTTAAACAGCTGGGGTGACTGCGGCAGCGCATACCAAGAACCGGGTGCTAGACGTGCAGGAACCAGGAAGTCACGGGCACCTTCGGGTGTTGAACGGGTAAGAGTGGGGGTTTCAACCTCAAGGTAGCCGTCATCAGCAAGCAGGTTGCGTGCCGCGCGGTTAGCATCAGAACGCAGGCGCATGATGCGAGCGGGTTCGGGGCGGCGAAGATCGAGATAACGGTAACGCAGACGCGCCTCTTCACCAACCTCAACATGCTCGTCAATCTGGAATGGAAGCGGTGCCGCAGTATTGAGAACATCGACCGCAGAAACTTCAACCTCAATTTCGCCGGTTGCAAGATTCGGGTTTTCATTTCCCTCGGGGCGCTTGGTCACCTGACCGGTTACACGCAGAACGTACTCATTGCGCAGGTGTTCAAATCGTCTTCGTTATGGAACACACACTGGGTAACGCCCGCGCGATCACGCAAATCAACGAAAGCTACGCCGCCGTGGTCACGACGACGAGCTACCCAGCCGGTGAGGGTTACGGTTTCTCCGATGTTGGCGGCGGTGAGCTCGCCATTGGTATGGGTGCGAAGCACTGCATTCCTTTCATTGCAGGCACCTCACGACTATAGACAGTAGCCGGGTGCATGCGCTTGATTTTCTAAGATACGCACACTGCGTGCGCATTGTCCCATTGTAATGCCGCCACGCACTATAGTGTGGCGACACCCGCAATATTTTATGAGCCGATACTCTTGGCAGGCACTACACGCACGTTCAGGTCTTCTCCTGGCGGCATCCAGCTCGCGGGGTCCGCAGCAACTTGTTCCCCCGAACGGATATCCTTCACCTCGTGCGCCAGCTCGCCGTTATCCCCCGTCGAAATAAACCATACGAAGGGAATACCGCGTTTTTCAGCGTATTTGATCTGCTTACCGAATTTGGCTGCGTTCGCCGAAACTTCACAGGCGATACCGCGCGCCCGAAGCGCATCGGCAACATCGTTGGCGGCAGACCAGCCTTCTTCATTAGTGAGGGCGATAAACACCGCTGAGGGAACCTTACGGGTGGCCTGCGCAAACCCCTGCGAGAGGATGCGTGCCACCAGACGGGTTACCCCAATCGACAGCCCAACTCCGGGATAGGTTTCTTCCCGTTCGAGGCTAGTGACTCATACCGACCGCCCGAGCAAATCGACCCCAACGATTCATGCCCCACGAGCGCAGTCTCGTAGACAGTACCGGTATAATAATCCAGCCCGCGCGCAATAGAGAGATCGGCGAGAACTTTTCCGGGGGCGCGGCGGGCAGCCTCATCAATAACTTCGGCAAGCTCGGCAACACCCCGATCAAGAAGCTCATGCTCAACTTTGTACCGTTCAGCGAGTTCACGGACCTGAGCCACAAAAGATGAATCCTCGGTCCGAATCTGAGCAAGCTCTAGGGCTGCCTGAGCCTGCTCTTCAGAGGCACCAGCTTCACGCTGAAGTTCCTGCGCCACCGCATCCGCACCAATTTTTTCAAGTTTGTCAATGGAACGCAGCACCGCGGCTGTATCGGTGAGTCCCAGCCCAAAATAAAAACCCTCCGCGAGTTTGCGGTTGTTCACCCGAAGTTTGAAATCGGGAATAGGGAGTTTTGAGAGCGCATCCACAACAACGAGGGCGAGGGTCACGTCATAACGGAAAGGCAGTTCCCCATCACCCACAACATCAATATCAGCCTGGGTAAACTCGCGTGCACGCCCCTCCTGCGGGCGCTCGCCGCGCCAAACTTTCTGAATTTGGTAGCGAGAGAACGGGAAATTCAGGTACCCAGCGTTCTCAACCACGTACCGTGCGAAAGGCACGGTCAGATCGAAATGCAGAGCAAGTTTTTCTTTAGCTTTAGTGGCGTTATCATCCAACAGGCGAGAGATCGAGTAAACTTCCTTATCAATATCACCCTTGCGAAGAAGCTGCTCAATAGTCTCAACCGAACGGGTCTCAATCGAAGAAAAACCGTGAAGCTCGAAGGTCTTACGCAGAGTGTCAAGAACATGGTTCTCAACAAGTCGTTCAGCCGGTAAATACTCCGGAAAACCAGACAGCGATGCCTTGCGAGCCATATGCTTCTCTCCTTGAAATCGTGGTATCAGATGTGCGCCATATTGTGTGACGCGCATAGCCTTTTAATGATAGCAAGGATGCGCCCACAGCGAACCGCAAAACTTCGCGCTTATTCTGGCGCGTCACATGCCGCTATAGGATGTATAAACCGTATACACCCGCTATGCTGTATAGATGCGCTATATGTTTCGGCCTATAGCCATGAGACGTTTCCCCGGCATGACATAGAGCCTATTCTTCCGATGGGTTTTTCATGCCCCTAGTGAATGAGAGTTATAGCGGTGACTATTAAATCCGACGACACCCAGGTAAACCTTGAGCAGGCACGTAAGTTTGGTCGTGTATCCGATGACGGTCATGTTTTTGTGATTGTTGAGGGTGAAGAGTACGCCGTAGGGCAGTTGCCCGGTGCCTCCGAAGAAGAAGCCCTGGCATATTTCGCCCGCAAGTTCGAGAACGTTGAGGCACAGGTCTCTCTGCTCGAATCGCGTGTCGAGAATAATTCCCCGGCGGCAGATCTGCAAAAGGGTATCACCTCCATCGGTGCGCAAATTGGTGTACGCAATATGGTGGGCGATTACGCAAGCTTGCAGGAGCGCCTGTCCGCATTGAACGAACGCATTATTAAGCTGGGCGAGGCTCAGCAGCAGGAACGTGCCGAGAACCGTGAACGTGCTCTGGCGGCGCGCGAAGAGATCGTTGCTGAGGCTGAGCAGATTGCGGCTCAGGATGTTGAGAAAATCCATTGGAAGAATTCTCACGCCCGTATGAACGAGCTCTTCGATGCGTGGAAACAAGCCCAGCGTGAAATTCATTTGGCGAAATCAGTTGAAGACGAGCTGTGGAAACGATTCCGCGCCGCCCGCACCACCTTCGACCGCAACCGTCGGGCGCATTTCTCGCAGCTTGACGACCGTAACGCCCGCATCAAACGCGCGAAGGAAGAGCTGATCGCTCGCGCTGAACAGCTGTCTTCTTCAACCGATTGGTCTGAGACCTCACGTGAATACGGCAAGTTGATGCGTGCTTGGAAGGAAGTTCCGCGCGGTTCTCGTCGTGAGGACGATAAATTGTGGGCGCGTTTCCGTGCCGCTCAGGATGTCTTCTTTGATGCCCGCAACGCCGCCGAAGCACAACAGGACGAAGCATATGCCGAGAATCTCAAGGTTAAAGAGGCTCTGCTGGTTGAAGCTCGCGCCCTGTTGCCGGTAACCGACATTTCTGCCGCTAAAAAGGCTTTTGAGAAGATCCTTGACCGTTGGGATGCAGCCGGTCGAGTTCCGCGCGCAGATTTGCGCCGTATAGATTCTGAGCTTCGTAAGATTCAGGATGAAATCAACGGTGCAGAAGCCGCTAAATGGAAGAAGAACGATCCCGCTAAGGCAGCCCGCGCAAACTCGCTGCTCACCCAGATCCAGGATTCGCTCGCCGAGCTTGAGTCTGAGCTACAGGCAGCACAGGCCTCCGGCGATGCTAAGAAGATCGCCAAGGCACAGGAGGCTTTGGAGGCGCGCCGCGCTTGGGCGGCAACCCTTGAAGGTTTCAACGCCTAAAGCTTGTTCCTCCTTCTTACGAAGGTACAAAAAACTCCGGGGTTTTCCCTATCGGGAGACCCCGGATTTTTTGTGTTTATCTGCCAAGCTATGCCCTACTTACACGCTTTACACACCCTGCGCAGATTTCACGCGCCTACAGACTATGCAGCCGCTGGCTTGGCACCGGTGAGACGATACGCCTTATAGACGCCTGCAACGTTGCGCACAACGTTCAAGACATGCTCCAGCATAAACCTGTCCCCTAGCTCAACCGCAAACCGGTCGATGACGGTACGATCCTCAGAGGTGTGCACGCGCGCATCCAGAATGCTTACTCCGGCCTCTGAAATAGCTCGGATGAGGTCGCTGAGCAGACCCTTACGGTCCAGACCCTCCACCTGAATCTGCACGCGGTACATGGCATCCGGTGAGGAAGCCCACTCCACCGTGGTAATACGGGGTTCCTCATCAGCATTACGCATATTGGGGCAGTCGCGCCTATGTACCGAAATACCGTTATACCGAGTCACCATGCCAATAATGTCATCGGGCGGAACCGGTGTGCAGCATCGCGCAATCTTCGTCAGCACGCCCTCGGCCCCTGGAACGACCACGCCGTTATCGCTGACGGCACGGTGAGTCTGCTTAAGCAGGGTCTCATCAAAGTCGCTAACCTCAACCTCGGATTCTTCAATCTGGTCGCCGTTATAGAGCTCGACAAGAGAATCAATAACCTGCTTTGGCGATATTTCGTTCTCACCAATTGCCCGGTATAGCGTTGCAACGTCATTCTTGTGCAGCTGTTGAGCTACCTGCGTCATGAGCTCTGGGCTCATCATCTTTTGCAGCGGCAGCTCATTATTGCGCATGCTCTTAGTGAGAGCTTCACGCCCGCGATCTAGAGCCTCAAGACGGCGTTCTTTTGCGAAATGCTGACGAATCTTTGTTCGCGCTCGCGATGAACGCACGAATTTGAGCCAGTCTTCGCTGGGGCCAGCATCCTCATTTTTGGTGGTCGTAATTTCGACTGTTGAACCTGTGGGCAGCACTGTATGAAGTGGCACTAGGCGCCCATTCACCTTAGCGCCAACGGTACGATCCCCCACTTCAGAGTGAATAGCATAAGCGAAATCTACGGGGGTTGACCCGGCGGGAAGAGCAATTGCTTCACCGTCGGGGGTGAGCACCACGATCTCATCAGTATCGAGAGTTTCCGCCAAAGACTCATAGAATTTATCTGACTCAGGGTTGGAATTAGAGATTTCGGCAATAGACTGCAAAATCCCCACATTCATGGCAGAGGTATGCGCCCCCGGCTCGTGTTTCTGCTGGGTTATTTTCTCACCCCGCGAAGCCGCTTTATATCGCCAGTGTGCAGCAACGCCGTATTCCGCTTCCTCATGCATCTTATAGGTGCGGATTTGAATTTCCAACGGTAAATTACCCGGCCCATAAACTGTCAAATGTAATGATTGATAATTGTTATTTTTAGGATTCTTAATATAATCTTTGAAACGCCCCGGCATAGCGGGCCAGAGTGAAAGTATATGCCCTAAAACGGTGTAACATTGTTCTTCCGTTTCAACCATAATGCGCACCGCGAGAATATCGTTAATCTCGTCAAAACTACGCCCTTTGGTTTTCATTTTTTGATGGATGGAATAGTAATGCTTCGGGCGACCCGTCACCGTAGCCTCAAGACCCACCGAGTCTAAACGCTCTGTAATCGTGCTGCGTGATTCATCAAGAAATTTTTCAAGTTTAGGGGTCCGCTCCCCCACCATGCGCACGATTTCGGCATATATTTCGGGGCTCATTGCGGCGAAGGATAGATCCTCAAGCTCCCACTTGATGGTGTTGAGTCCCAGGCGATGAGCCAGTGGAGCATAAATTTTAAGAGTTTCTTCGGCTTTCCGCGCCGCCGACCCTGCAGCTACAAAACGCCACGTACGTGCATTGTGCAGACGATCAGCAAGTTTGATAAGAAGCACACGAATATCTTTACTCATCGATAGCACGAGTTTGCGAATAGTCTCGATGGATGCGTGCTCGCCATAGGTCATTTTGTCGAGCTTTCGTCACACCATCAACAAGGTAAGCAACCTCTTCACCGAACTCTTCTGTGAGCTCTTCCATGGTGTATTCGGTATCTTCGACTGTGTCATGCAGAAGCCCCGCTGCCAAAACAGGACCGGTCGCGCCCATTTCAGCAAGAATCGCGGTCACGGCAACGGGGTGGGTAATATACGGATCGCCACTTTTACGCTTTTTGACCTTCGTGATATTTATTCGCTATTTCAAAGGCACGCTGCAGAAACTTGAATATCTTCATCGGGGTGATATTTCCGCACGGCGCGTACAACAGGCGCTAAAAGCGGTGAGAAACGTACGGACGCGCTTTCGTTGGCTCCCCCAGATGTTGAAAGCATGCGGCGACCAAAAACCAAACGGTTAGGCACACGTCCGGATGCCGCCATCACACGGTGAGAGCCACGCACAATTTTCTTAGGCGCCTGCGTCTGCATGCCGCCTTCGTTATCGGGGATTACGGGAGATCCTGCTGCGCTCATCTTTCTGCCTTCTTCCTCGTGCCCTCCACGTATTGAGAATCATCGTCGACCCACGCATCACCATAAAACCTGCGATATTACGATATCTTGAGTGAGACTCTCATGTGTTTATTTATCCTACTCACTGTTGTGCAAATGCGGCAAACTCATACAGTGAAACTTTCAAGATTTATTGTAGGTGTTACATAAACCATAGGGGGCGCTCTTGTGAGAACGCCCCCTATGATTATTCACTTATATGCCCCAGTCAAGTTATTGGTCTGCGTTTATAACGTTGACTTCAAAACTCGGTTTACGGCGTTTACGCGGTTTATCATCGTCATCCTCAGATGCGGCATCCGCCTCTGCCTGACCACTCGCGCGGTATTCCTCAACCTTACGTGTGTGGGCAAGAATCTTCCGCTCGCCCAAACGTAGGGTTCCATAAAGCGGCGCCGATACGAAGAGTGTACCGACCATGCCGACCAGAATACCGACGAACAATGACAGTGAGAGATCTTGCAGAGTACCGGCGCCCAGCATAAACGCGCCGATAAAGAGGATCGAACCCACCGGAAGAACACCAACAATAGCGGTGTTAATTGAACGTACCAACGTCTGGTTCACCGCAAGGTTAATGTCTTCCGCAAATGTCCTGTCTTTACGGGAGAAAGCATCCTCGGTGTTCTCACGGATTTTATCGAAAACCACCACCGAGTCGTACAGTGAGTAGCTCAAAATCGTCAAGAAACCGATGATCGCACTCGGGGTAATCTCGAATCCGAGAGCCGCGTAAATTCCTACCGTAACAACTACGGTAAAAAGCAACCCGGCTATAGAGGCCAGCGACATCTTCCACGTGCGGAAATAGAACGCCATGCCGATCAGGGCAAGGATCACGAACACGATCAACCCGAAGAATGCCTGGCGAGTTACATCTTCGCCCCAGGTAGGACCAACGTAAGAAGAGGTTACGTCGTTCTCGCTCACGCCATAAGCATCTTGCAGAGCTTTCTTAACACTGAGGGTTTCGTTATCAGAGAGCTTGCTCATTTGAGCACGGATAGTTCCGGGGGCGATATTTGTAACACGCACATCCGATGCCGAGGGTGCATGCTCTTTCACGGCGTTTTCGCCCTCAGATACCTCAGTGTGGGTGGTTCGAGATACCACAAATTCCGAGCCGCCACGGAAATCAATACCCAGGTTAAATCCACCGCTTACAAGTGGTATGGCAACAGATACCGCCATCAGCAGAACCGCAAGTAAGAGCCAGAGGCGGCGCTTGCCGATGAAAGGATAAGACCGAGCACCCGAGTGCAAGTCATTACCGAAGCGCGCAAAAACATTAGGCTTAACTTCAGCAGTCATGATTACGCCTCCTTCTCATCATTTGTTGCTTCTCCTGCAGCGGCGGCGCGCTCAGCACGTCGACGCTCCGCAATACTGAGTGTAGATTCCTTTGACGAGCGGAAACGACCGGCACCTCGGTATAGAGGCGCTGCTCCCAAGGATTCCGGTGAAAGCCCGGAATGGCGGTGCCCCTCGCCAAAGTATCGTGTATTTGCAAGCAGAGTAAGCGCCGGGTGGGTGAAGAGATACACCACAATCAGGTCTGCGATCGCGGTAAGACCCAAGGTAAATGCGAAGCCCTTCACCGAACCAACCGAGACCACATACAGCACTACTGCCGCTAGAAGGTTCACAGCCTTAGAAGCAAGGATTGTTCGGGATGCGCGCTTCCACCCGTGACTGACAGCCGCTGGTATTGTACGTCCGGCCCGAATCTCATCACGAATACGCTCGAAGTACACAATGAAGGAGTCTGCTGTCGCACCAATTGCCACAATCAAACCGGCAACACCCGCCAGGGAGAGGCGATAGTTTAGGGCCCATCCCAAAAGCACAATGGCTTCATACGAGATAATGCCCGCGACCACCAGAGAAGCCATGGTCACAAACCCGAGCAGGCGGTACTGGAACAGTGAGTACACAAAGACCAAAAGCAGACCAATCAGACCGGTCAGAATACCCACTTTAAGCTGCTCTGCGCCCAAAGTTGCAGAGATCTGCTGCTCTGACTGAATAGAGAAACTAATCGGGAGAGCACCGTACTTCAGCTGATCGGCAAGATTCTTAGCTTCCTGCTCTGAGAAGTTACCGGTAATCTGCGGCTTGCCGTCTGCGATAACCGCCTGCGAGACGGGCGACGACAAAACCTTACCGTCGAGCATAATAGCGAAGCGGCTGCGGGGATCGTTCGGGTTCTGACCGCGAATAGCGTTCAGACGAGCCGTCACCTTCTTAAAAGTTTCACGGGCCGATTCGTTGAACTCAATATTCACGGTCCAGCGACCGGTGTTAATACCCTGCCCGCTAGTTTCTTGCGAGTGACTTGCCGTCGAAATATCGTTACCATTGAGTTCTACCGGGCCCAAAATGTATTTCTCGTTGCCATCGGTAGAGCACGCCACGATAGCTTTCTTGGGGTCTGCCGTTTCCGCATCTTCATTATTGCCCGCGGAGCAATCTTTAGCCTCGAAACTCTTTATAAAGCTCGGGAGTAATCCAGTTGGTATCTGAACCATTATCCTCCTGTGGCTCTGCGGTAGGCTTTGGGAGTTTATCGTCAGGAGTGCGTGATTCCTCAGGTACTGCTGTACCGGGCGATGAGGACTGCAGCACCGCGCGGAAGGTCATGTTGGCGGATGCCTGAATAAGCTCACGGGTTTCTGGGCTGATATTTCCAGGGACCGAAACCACAACGTTATTGCCAGAGCCGAAGGACGTCGTAACTTCTGCTTCCGAAACGCCCGCACCGTCAACGCGCTGACGAATAATTTCAACGGCCTGTTTCAGCTGCTCTTGGCTAACGTTGGTGTCGTTCGACCCGTTCACTTTGGGTGAGAGGATCATCTGGGTACCACCAGATAAATCAAGTGCTAGTTTTGCTCCCCACGACCCACCGGCTTGCGTGGTACCGAAAATACCAGCGGCCATAAGGATCATGAGCAAAACCATCGAGACGAGGGCGCCTCGCGCGGCTGCAAGCGGTGAACGCCTAGCCATATGTGCCCCTTACTAGTTCTATCTTCCAGATATTCTTATGTACATGAGATAAGGAGCTTCCCCTTTTAGCGGCGAAACTCCTTGACCAGTTATTCTTTGGTCTCTGAAACGTCAGAGCTTGTTTCTTCGGATGCGCCAGCACCTTCGGCAGAATCTTCAGCAGCCGTAATAACCTGCGCAATCGAGTGTGGGTTAATGGTGATGACGGTGCCTTGAGCAATCTCAAGTTTGGCTTTCTGCGCCTCAGCATCAACGGAGACAATTTTGCCGTACAGACCCCCACGTGTCATGACTTCGTCCCCGGGTTTAAGCGAAGCGATCATATCCTGCAGCGCTTGGAACTGACGCTTCTGCCGCCTAAAATTGCTGTAAATCAAGAACCCAGCAAAGACGACGACAAGAATCATCATAAGCGAATTGACGTCCATATGTTTCCTCTCCGTAGGCGCAAGCCCACCGCCGCAGGTTGGTAATTCCTACGGATATTTTGACGTTTTATCTGTGCACTACCTATCCATCCTACGCGAGAGGGCTGTGTTTCCCTACTCGTTTCATGATCTGCGTGTAGATTTTCTCAAGCATTATTCGCCGTTTTGACAATGCTCGGGCACCTTTTATGCGGATAGCTAACGCACCATTTTTAGCTTATACCCCACACAAAGGTATATCCCGACAAAGACAGTGCCTGTACCTAGTCTCCGATCTCGCTGAGCAACAGCGAGTACTAGAGGCTAATTTCAGGTGCCTCAAGCCCCAAATGCTCCCAGGCGGCAGGCAGTGCTACGCGCCCGCGCGGAGTGCGACCAATGAGACCCTCACGCACCAGATAAGGTTCAGCGACAGTTTCTACAGTTTCGGTTTCTTCTCCCACCGCGATGGCTAGAGTTGAAAGGCCTACCGGCCCCCCACCGAATTTGTGGATAAGAGACTCTAAACGGCGCGATCTAGACGGTCGAGGCCGCGCGCATCCACCTCATACATATCAAGGGCGGTCGCGGCGCCATGAGAGTTGATATCGTGAACATCATTGACGAGTGCCCAGTCTCGCACACGGCGCAGCAAACGGTTTGCGATACGCGGGGTTCCACGCGAACGACCGGCGATCTCGGCATATCCTTCACTTGTGATACGCATATCCATCAAACCGGCGCTTCGGCGAAGTACAAGTTCTAACTCGGGCACAGAATAGAACTCAAGGTGCCCGGTAAAACCAAAACGGTCACGCAGCGGACCGGGAAGCAGACCTGCCCGGGTTGTGGCACCTACCAACGTAAATTGAGGAAGCTCAAGCGGAATCGAAGTTGCTCCGGCACCTTTGCCAACCACAATATCCACACGGAAATCTTCCATCGCCATATAGAGCATTTCTTCTGCTGGGCGGCTCATACGGTGTATTTCGTCAAGAAAAAGTACCTCGCCCGGTGTGAGCGAAGACAGAATCGCAGCCAAATCACCCGAATGTTGAATTGCTGGCCCGGAGGTAATACGAAGCGGTGCCTCCATCTCAGCGGCAATAATCATTGCCAGGGTAGTTTTGCCCAGCCCGGGAGGGCCGGAAAGCAACACGTGGTCGGCACTGCGCCCACGCATTTTCGAGGCTTCGAGCACGAGAGAAAGCTGTTGACGCACGCGCTTTTGCCCCACGAAGTCGTCAAGCGACTTAGGACGCAGAGCCGCCTCAATCATTTTCTCCTCAGGTTCTTCTTCCATTGCAACCAGACGTTGCCCAGGAACCTGCCCTGGCGCGTATCCGCCAGATGTAGCGTTATCGTATGGATTCTGAGTCACAATATCGTCCTTTATGGAAGAGAACACCGAGTCTTCTTAGCCTACGGCACTGGCGTACCGCTAATGCCGCCCCACCGTATTCTGCGCTCCCAGAGAGGCAAGTACCCCTCGCAGAGCAACGCCCACGGCTTCCTTTTCTGCAGCTGGGTTATGCTGCACGTAAGCGTCGATTGCGGCATCTGCGTCTTTTTCGCTCCACCCTAAAGAGGTGAGCGCATCCATAACCTGGGGCTTCCATGCGATGCCCTGGGCGGGAGCGTTTTCTTCGGCCTGACCTTCGCTCAAAATGAGTTTACCAGCCAGTTCTAGCACAATGCGCCGCGCACTTTTCGGTCCCGATCCCCGGGACTTTGGTAAAGGCTTTATCGTCGCCGGTTGCAACGGCTCGCTCAACCTCGGTGGCAGTATGCACGCTCAAGACGGCAAGGGCAATACGCGGACCAATCCCCGAAACCGAGAGCATCATCTCAAAGACCTCTCGCTCTGCAGGTTCTGCAAACCCGTAGAGAGTCATGGAGTCTTCGCGCACGATCATAGAGGTCAACAAGGTTGCAGTGGATCCCGTGCGCAGATTTGAGAGGGTACGTGCTGTGGCCCGAACGAGCATACCAAACCCATTGACATCAAGAATTACGCTCTCTAGCCCTACATGGGTTACATGCCCCGTTAACGACGCAATCATCTTTTCCCTCTCTTGTTACCTTGCGGACCCTACCAACGTGGATGCCATCATCCAGTATATTAGAATATTTTTCTGAATGTACAGTTTATAGCAATCTTTATCGAAAATATTTCCGATATAAGTTTAGCGTCGTGTCTTTGCCTCAGCTTCAAGCCAGATTCGTTGTGCTGGTGTCAGCTTTGCATGCTGTGCACGCACGGGGCGTGACCCCTGGTGAGTCTGCGTATTCGCTGACATATTAATGCCAGAACCAATGCCGCCACCACGCCAGCCATGACAGATTGCGATCGCTAGGGCGTCTGCCGCATCGGCGGGTTTAGGAATTTTTTCCAGCCCCAAAATCTTGGTAACCATACGACCGACCGAGGCTTTATCTGCACGCCCCGAGCCGGTAACGGCGGCTTTCACTTCAGAAGGCGTATGAAAGAAGACCGGAATGCCGCGTACTGCCGCGGCAGAAATAACCGCCCCAGAGGCATGGGCTGTACCAATCACCGTATTGACCTGCTCCTGCGCAAAAATGCGTTCAATAGCAAGAGCATCAGGTTGATAGGTATCAAGCCAGGTTTGCGTCACGGTAAAAATCCGCAGAATACGCTCATCAAGAGGCTCAGCGGCGGCGGTTCCCGCGATCCCCACGTTGATGAAGCTGGCTTTGCGGTTGGCGGTCATATCTATCATGCTGAGCCCGCAGCGGGTAAGCCCCGGATCTACACCCATAATGCGGGTGGTGCCAGCAGAGCGCGGCTCATTACGAAGAGGATGGTTTTCTTGCGTAGATGCGTTCATGGTCCTCTTTCGTCGTTGCGCTGGCGGGGCTGTATATAGTTCATGCCCGAGTGGCTGCGATGCCGGTGTTTGGTACCGTATCGTAACCGTGCTCGGGCATGAGATTAAAAGGCGTTTACTCTGCCTCTAGCTGTTCTATGACGTCGGCAGAGACGTTGGCGTTGGAGTATACGTTCTGCACGTCGTCAAGTTCTTCGATGGCATCTGCAAGTTTGAGGAATTTCTTAGCGCCTTCGAGGTCGAGGTCTACCTGCATGGTAGGGCGGAATACGGGGTCGTCGTTGTTGTAATCAAGTTCCGCTTCATCCAGCGCTTTGCGGATTTCAGGCAGGTCAGTGGGAGCGGATACAACCGTGAAGACATCGCCTTCGTCGAGAACTTCTTCGGCGCCTGCATCAAGCACAGCCATAAGAACATCGTCTTCGGTCAGACCGTCGGTCTTGGTAACTTCGGCAACGCCCTTGCGTTCGAAAAGGAAGGCGACCGAACCTTGATCTGCCATGGTGCCGCCGTTACGGGTGACTGCCAGGCGAACATCTGACGCCGCACGGTTACGGTTGTCGGTAAGGCACTCAATGTAGAGTGCGGTGCCCTGAGGCCCACGAGCTTCGTACAGGATCTCGGTGTAATCGATGGTTTCACCGGTGAGCCCAGCGCCACGCTTAATAGCGCGGTCAATGTTGTCGTTGGGTACGGAGTTTTTCTTTGCTTTAGAGACGGCTAGGTCGAGTGCGGGGTTACCAGAAATATCTGCGCCGCCCATACGAGCCGCAACTTCAATAGCTTTAATGAATTTTGCGAAAGCCTTTGCGCGTTTAGCGTCAATTGCGGCTTTCTTATGCTTTGTAGTGGCCCATTTAGAGTGACCCGACATTCGTATCTCCCTTGTCTCTTCTTCGCCCGTGGCGGCGTACTTGCCCTGTTGCCACGTCACAATACTTTTACACTATACCGGTTTCGCGCGGTTCACGGATAGTTTCATACCTGCGTTTCGCGGGGTGCAAACCGTCAAAGTTTTGGTGTGCACCCCGCGGTTTGTCTGAATGTTGTGGCGAGTATCTGCCCTAGCGGGGGCGTTTCATAGCGGACGCGCGCGCTTTTTCGACCATCGAATCATCAATTTTTTCAGGAGTAAACCCCCCATATTTGCGTTGTGCTGCCGCCTCAATCAGGTAGTCCGAAATCTTCGGGTTCTTCGGCAGAAGCGAACCATGCAGGTAAGTACCCACCACGTTGTGCACGCGAGCGCCTTCGTGATGATCTGTCGAGTTGTTCCCTACGCCTTTGGTCACGGTTGCCAGGGGCTCGCACCCTGCGCCGAGGTAGGTTAGTCCCGAGTGGTTTTCAAATCCCACGATGGTGCCGAATTCTTGTGAGTCTTCAACGATGTTGCCAATCAGACGTTCGTTGCCGCCGACCGTGTAGGCATCAAAGATGTTAATACCTTTGAGGGTTTCGCCTTCGTGGGTGCGGAATTCTTTGCCGAAGAGCTGGTAGAGCCCGCAGATCACGAGCATGGGCATGCCCTCTTCTGCATTCTTTTTGAGCTTGGCTCCTATGGCGTGCAGGTCTTCTTGAATTACGGTTTGTCCGGAGTCTTGGCCGCCGCCTCCGATAATAATATCGACGTCGTCGGGGAAGGTGTCTCCGGGGTTGTAGTCGAGAATTTCAACGTCGAACCCATGGGCGTGTGCGCGGCGTGCCAGCGCTAGGGTGTTTCCCCAGTCCCCGTAGATGTTCATATCTTTGGGGTATAGCTGAAGAATGCGCAGGGTTTTGCCGTTATTGGGGCTTGAAACCGGTTCTCCTGCAATGGTGTGGGTCATTACGAAACCCTTTCGACGTCGGTGAATTTGGTGAGCTCTTCGCGTAGGGCGAGCATTGCGGTGTAGGTACAGAAGATTCGCATGGGCGCGTCACCGCTGGTGGTAATGAATTTCCTGAGGGCTTCGCTGAGGTTTTCGTTGACGTCTTCCACTCGTACACCGTCGTGTTCGAGGCGCAGCGCCATGTCCCAGGCGCGTACCCCTGAGACCATGTCTACGCCGGTGTCGCTCAGAGAGTCGAAGTCTACGTCCCATAGCCATGAGACATCACGACCGTCTGCGTATTGGTCGTTGATGGTGATCATGGTGGCGTAGTCGTCTGCGCTGGCGCTGGCGAGTGAGAGGCGGAATCCGCTGGGGTTCTTAACAAGCAGAAGCTGCAGCGGGCGGCCATTGATGTTGAGGGTTTCGCCGCGACCGAATGCCGGGGTGATTTTAGCGAGTTCGTCGATGAGGGCTTGTTTGTTGAGTTTTTCGCCCAGAACCGCACGGGTGAGGGCAATGGCGCCGGCGGCGTTGTAGATATTGTAAATACCGTAGAGGTTGATGTTTCCTTCGCAGGTTTCACCGGCGAGATCGAAGGTTGCGCTGGTACCTGAGAACGCGGTGAGGGTAACGTCTGCGGAGGGCAGTTCGCCGCGATTGTTATTGATTCCGGCGCGCATTTCGTCGTCCGAGGGGAAGAAGGAACGCAGCGTTTCGCTGAGCCCAAAGTAGCTGATGTTTGTTCCGGTTTTTACGGATTGCGCAAGCGAGAGGATGCGCGGGTCTTCCCGGTTGAGCACCACAGTATCAGTGGTGGCTTCGGCTACAGTGGAGAGCATGCGGCGGGTTGTGTCAATTTCGCCGAATCGGTCGAGCTGGTCTCGCAGCACATTCAGCAGCAGTGCGTAGTTTGGTTTGACGGCTTTGACGAAGTGCACGGCGTGGGCTTCGTCAAGTTCTAGTACAGCAATGTCTGCGTCGAGTTTGCCGCTAAGGTCCATGGCTCCGAGCAGTGCCGCCGCGACACCGCGCACGAAGTTTGAGCCGGTGCGGTTGGTGAAGACTTTGAGTCCCTGTGCTTCGAGGAGCTGCACAGCCATTTTGGTGGTGGTTGTTTTGCCGTTGGTTCCCGAAACGACGACGACGCCATAGGGCAGTTTGGCGAGTTCTTCGGCAACAAATCGTGGGTGTAGTTTTTCCATCACGAGACCGGGGAATGCTGATCCGCCGCCGCGTAGCGTGCTGGCGTAGCGAATACCCTGTCCGAGAAGGCGAATTAGGGGTTTTGACATGTTCACCATTCTATACCGTTTGTGGTGTATTCCTGTGCGAGGGTTCTTCACAACGCAGCACCAGCTATACACCGGGCTGGATACCGCTCCCCTGACTATAAGCACTAAGCATGCGACGATAGTCCTCTGTATAAGGTCTCTTCAGAGAGTCTTGATACGACGACCTAGAAAAGCGAGGTCTGTACCGTGACGGCGCTGAGGATATCTGCCGGTTCCACCACATAGTTAGCGAGTTCTGCGGTGTTGATCAGCACGGCGGCATCCGGGTCTCCAACGTGAGCGGTCACAAATTTTCCTGCGGCTCCGGTGCAGAAGAAACCTGCTTCGCGGGTTTTGAGGATGCTGGGGAATGCGTCGAGTGGTTCCGGGTTTTGCGCACGCAACGCCGCGTAAGGGCGGTTCATTGCCACGGAGGGAACCCAGGATTCATCTAGGGCGGTAAGCTGCGGTAATAGCCCAGATTCGGTAAGTGCTTCATGTGCGCACTCCACGGTGTTTTGATGTGCCGCCCGCAGTTGAGCCCCGGGCAGCGGCTCAGTCCAGGCTCGGTATTTACTCGCTACCTGTTTGACCTGCGGAATATTGGCGATGCGAGTTACCGCATCCTCAGCTTCACGAATCAGTAATCCATCGGGCGCCTGGGCTATATAGGTTGCTGTGGCGACGGCCTGCTCATCCAGACGACGCGGTGTTGAGTGTTGCGAGCTGGTGCCGATTTTAGAGCTTCCGTCAGGAAAAGTGGCGATATAAAGCCTGTGGGGTTGCTGTGCGTAGGCGCGCATTCCGGGTGTCAGCGTTCCCGTATAAAGATGTGCGGTATGCAGAGCCGTGAACTCGTCATGCGCGGCGCAATACTCGCATTGTTTCCCGCTCTCTAGACGGTTTCCCTGTGGGCACGCTACACGCTGTATCTGCCCGGTTTCTGTATTGCCGCGTGTGTATCCGGCGCAGAACTTTTGGGAGGTTCCCAGCACCGTCCAGCGCGAGCCGCAGTCCAAGAAACACACCCGGAGTCACGGGAACGGTCATAACATCACCGCTGGGTTTTATGCTTGTGCCGCCTGAGGCATCCGCCAACACCATGGGTTCAAGGCGCAGAAAAGGCTGCCTTTCACGCCACTGCACATCACGCCAGATAAGAGCATGTGCGTGTTCGACTGCTGTGGAAACATCAAAAATTGAGTCCAGCAGGTTGGGGTACCTCATACGTTCAGTGTAACCCTGCCTTTCACACGCGAATAGAGATGCCGTTTTTCTCTAAGGCTAATACTCCTCATTCTTGAAGAATTCGTCGCTGCTGAGCGAAACGGAAAGCTTCTTTAAAACTTCGAGTTCTTTGATTTTCCAGCCTTCGCCCTTCACATAGACGAACGTGGCTTTCATTTCTCGGTTCATACCACGGTTGCGGTAGATTTTGTTGTTTTGCAGGCTTTCCTCGCTATACCAGGCGTAGCGGTTGCGTTTGTAGGAATACGTCACCACCCATTCAGCAGAGTCCCCAGAACCAACTTTTTCCGAGCTTAGAATCTCTACTTTATAGAGTGGATTCACAGGCCAATACCCCGCCGAGGTCATATCGTCAAACTTCATGGACTCTTCGGGCGTATCCCCGCGGTCTTCGGGGGTGCGGGTGTCAAACGTTGAAGGACGCTCGGTAAATTTATAGTCTTTGGTGAAGAATTGCAGCGACTCTTCATCAGTCATTTCGTGGTTTGTAAGAATCTCATACTCATGGAATTTTGCGAGACGTTTAAGCAATGTTTCTGGCCCTTCAATACCCTGTTCTTTGACCTTAGGGTCGAATTCAGGCTCGTGAACGTTATACGCGGGGTGCTCTTCGGTAGCCGCGACAAATTCCCCGTTGTCATAACGGTTCTGTTCACTGGGTGTCAGGGGAGCTTGAGCGCCGCTGGGCAAGAGTGCAGGCCCACTGGGCTTGATCTTGGCAGGGGAAGGTTCCGCTGTCGGCGTCGGGTTGCCGCTGGCGTCGTCATAGGAGTTTCGGTTGTCCTCAGATGCCGTGGAATTTCCGCCGCTGTGGCTCATGGGAGAGGATGCCACGCATCCAGGCGTAGCTAAAATACAGCCCGTGAGAGCGAGAGATAAAAGGGTACGCTTGTACCCAGCGGCGGATGTTGTCATCAACAAACCAGCTTTCGAGAGTGGTTGGTATGCGGTTAATGTTGAAGCCGGAAGAGCGCTTCAAGCGGTGATGTTGCTATCTCTATCCTGCCACATGCACACGCTAAAAGCATTAATGTACCAGATGATGGTTTAGTGTGGAGGATTTCAAGAGCAATTTTGCGATTAAAGAGCAGGTCACGAGCGTATTTTTACGTCGCGTTAAGACTTCGGAACACTCATGAAGTATACCTGCATACGCGGCTTAACGTGAATGTTTCATGACCCTTCAAAGTAACATAACTGTCGGAAACGTTCAGGCGGGGCTATGAGGGCATACGAGCGAACCCGTCAGCGATAATCTGGCGCATGTCATCAAGGGTTCGAGACATAGTTTTTGTATGGGCAATAATGGGTAGAAAATTGGTGTCACCACTCCAGCGAGGAAGAATATGCTGATGCAGATGATCGGCTATACCCGCTCCCCCGACTTTGCCCTGATTCATGCCGATATTGAACCCGTCATTATGGGAAACTTCGCGCAAAACCCGCATCGCACGCTGAGTCAGGCGTGCCATTTCGAAAATTTCTTCCTCATTCGCCTGATCGTACAACGGAATATGGCGGTACGGGCAGATGAGCAAATGCCCCGGATTATAGGGGTACAGGTTGAGCAGAGCAAAGGCGTGCTCTCCACGATAAACAATGAGCGATTCTTCATCACCACGCGAAGGGGCTGTGCAGAACGGGCAGGTTTTCTCAGTGTGGTCCTGCTGCCCGCCGCTCACATAAGCGGTACGATGCGGTGTCCAGAGCCGCTGGAACGCATCGGGCACGCCGGACAGCTCGAAGTCATCGGTGACATTCGTGTTCTGGGCATTCTGATTTTCGCTCATACCCCTATTAAACCGTATATTTAACTCCGCAAGCGGCTCACGTGTGCTCTAATCTGAATCACGCCCCAGGCGCACCGCGATCTTCTGACGAATCACCGTGAGCGTCTGCTTAGTCTCTTCCAGCAGTTCCATTGGTTGTTCGGGCTCGTGGTCGTCTTCCTCGGTATCAGCGGATAGATTACGGTGAGAGGCAAGAAATTCCTGGGTGAGTTCTTCAGGTGGATGGTGTACCGTGCCGTCTCCCATACGGATGGCAAGCATCGCCTTAAGCTCGGCGATTTCGGCGTGAAGTGCCTCAATATCGGCTTTCGTTGCGGCGTGGTCTTCTTTCGGTGACTCCGCTAATTTTTTCGATCACCCAGGTAGCAAGCGCACCGGTAATCACGCCGAACAGGCCAACCCCGTAAATCATGACAATCACGGCAATAACCCTGCCGGGCACGGTCACCGGGTATACGTCACCGTAGCCCACGGTCGCCAGTGTTGCGAGAGTCCACCAGTACGCCGTCCAGATATCTTTGATGAGGGCACCGGGGGCACCTTGCTCAATGGAGAAGATAGCGAGAGCCGCCATGATCACGAAAATCAGTGTATACCCAAAGAGTTTAACGGCCAGTTCTGAGAGCAGTTTGTACTGGCGATTGGCGGTCATGTGGAGCATCGCCAAGAAACTCACAATACGCCAGGCTGGCAGAAGCACAATGGCGAGGTTCATCAGGTTATGCGTGAAGAAGTAGATACGCCGGGGCGCCAGGTAGAGACGCACACAATAATCGACCGCGAAAAGCGCCCACAGTATCATTTGAAAAATATTGAGGATGCCGTCAAGCGGTGCGCTAATGCGCGTGCTTACAATGGGCGCGGCGTAGGCAACAAGATACAGGAGCGAGGCAATAAAAAGCGGTTTATCGGTGCTGCGCTCCCATTCGGTGAGCCCTTCTTCGCCGCGGGTAATCTTAGGGCGGCGCTTATTGTGTGGGTGGTCAGCCGCAGTATCAGCGAAGGCAGCGTTCTCAGGCTCAGGTACGGTACGGGTCTGTGGTGTTTCTGTACCGTTTGCCTCTGCCATACTGCCCAATCCTTACATGCTCTTCGTTGAAGCAGGTCTGCCGCGAATTGCTGGTTCACGTGCAAACCTTTCTACAGCCATCATATCGGTTTTTCCTCACATATCTGCGGATGCTGCAGAACTAGCGTGAGAGGCACCCACTATCCGGGAGCGTTGTTGGTTTGTATCGGGGATTTGGCCCAGACCAGTACAGAAAGAAGCCGCATCTGAGAGACTAGAACTATGAGTTATTCAATCTCTCAGACAGTCCGTGAGCTTGCCGAACCAAAACTGGCGGAGTTCACGGCGAAGCTGCTTCCCACGGTTGATCCGACACGGATTTTGGGTGTGCGCACGCCCGCACTGCGCAAACTTTCTAAGAAACTGCTGCGTGAACATCCGCAGGAGGCCTCGGATTTCATGGCTGCGGTTCCGCATGATTTTCAGGAAGAAGACCTGCTGCATGTGCTGCTTCTGAATGAGGAACGTGACTTTGCAACCTGGCATGCGGAAATTACTATTTTCTTGCCGTATATGACGAACTGGACTCTTACGGATGCCGTCTCCCCGGCCTGTGTAAAAGGCGGCAAGGCAGCGAATCTTCCTAAATTAGAACGCTCCTGCCTTAACTGGATGCTTGATAATCGCGTGTATGTGCAACGTCTAGGCGTGGTGGTGCTCATGTCACTGTTGGGCACCGAGTATTTCTCACCGGAGCATCTGCGGGCGGTCGCAGCATTGGCGGGCAGCGAAGAGTACTATGTTCGGGTTGCTGTTGCCTGGTATTTTGCGGAGGTGCTGGCTCGCCAAGAACATGCAGCTCTCCCCTGGTTCGCGCTCGCTGATAGTTCCGGGAACACCGATTCGCCCGGTTTACCTGCGGTGACGCTTCGCATGGCGATCACGAAGGCTATCGAATCGCGGCGTATTTCGGACGAACTGAAGGCAGAGTTAAGGCAGATTCGTTCCACGCTCCCCCGCCGTTCCTAG